>Ga0116219_10000151_pt1 | contig 69547 bp, 63 predicted proteins | sample Sb_taG_4_FD_91019 | JGI IMG/M metagenome (GOLD analysis project Ga0116219, IMG submission 91019) | Peat soil microbial communities from Weissenstadt, Germany - Sb_50d_6_BS metaG | ecosystem: Environmental > Terrestrial > Soil > Wetlands > Peat | place: Germany: Weissenstadt | collected 2010-09-21 | reverse complement strand
GCGCGGTCTGGCATCATGCAGGCTTCGCTAGGGGGGAACTTCACCATGAAAAAGGCAATTGCAGAATTCATTGGGACATTTGCTCTTGTCCTGATCGGCTGTGGCACTGCTGTCATCGCCGGAATGGGAACTGGCGCGACCGCAGTCGATATTCTCGGCATTGCCGCTGCCTTCGGGCTCACCATCGTCGCTATGGCCTATGGCATCGGCCAGATCTCAGGCTGTCACGTCAATCCGGCGGTCAGCTTCGGCGTGCTGATAGCGGGCCGGATGTCGACTCAGGATTTCGTGACATACGTCATCGCTCAGGTTCTGGGCGCCATCGCGGGCGCCGCCGTCCTGTACCTCATTCTCTCGGGCAAGGCGTCGGGCTGGGGCGGATCGCTCGGCCAGAATGGTTGGGGAGCCGGCTATCTTGGCGAGTACAACACGCTTGCGGCCTTCATCTATGAGGTGGCCCGCACCTTCCTGTTCCTCGTCTGCATCCTCGGCGTCACCCAGAGGGGCGCGCCGGTCGGACTCGCTGGTCTCGCCATTGGCCTGACGCTCGTCGCGATCCACCTGCTCGGCATCAACGTCACCGGCACGTCGGTGAACCCTGCCCGCTCGCTCGGGCCGGCAATCGTTGGCTTTGCCACCAATCCGCACGCGCTTGCGCAGGTGTGGCTGTTTATCGTCGCGCCTCTGATCGGCGCCGCCGCGGCAGGCTATTTGTTCAAGTCGGGTATTCTCGCCGCGGACGACGTGATCCCGGAGCGTGGGGCCGGGAGATCGGACGTGCCGCCGGCGGCCTCGGCACCGCGCAAGCGGCGATAAACCGTTTGTATTGAGGCAGAAACAGTCCTCGTCATGGCCGGGCTTGCCCGGCCATCTACGTCTTTGATTTGTGGCCGGAAATTCGTGGATGCCCGGGACTGCGCCCGGGCATGACGATTCAATTCGTATGTGACTGAGAGTCCGAAATCGCGGCTAGACCAGCCGGCTCTGCTCCACCGCGGCGCCGATGAAGGAGGCGAACAGCGGGTGAGGCTCGAAGGGCCGCGATTTCAGCTCTGGGTGGAACTGCACGCCGATGAACCAGGGATGCTCGGGGATCTCAACGATCTCGGGTAGAAGGCCGTCTGGGGATAGCCCCGAGAAGCGCAAGCCCGCCGCCTCGAGCCTGTTGCGATAGCGCGTGTTCACCTCGTAGCGGTGCCGGTGGCGCTCGGAGATGCGCGTCGTGCCGTAGATCTCCGCGGCCTTGCTGCCTCGCGCGAGCACCGCGTCATAGGCGCCAAGACGCATGGTGCCCCCGAGATTGCCGTTGCTGTGGCGTTTCTCGAGCTCTTCCCCTCTCATCCACTCGGTCATCAGGCCGATCACCGGCTCCGGCGTCGGGCCGAACTCGGTCGAGCTCGCCTCCTCGATCCTGGCCAGATCGCGCGCGGCCTCGATCACCGCCATCTGCATGCCGAAGCAGATACCGAAATAGGGCACGCCGCGGAGGCGCGCATATTTCGCCGCCCTGATCTTTCCTTCCGAGCCCCGCTCGCCGAAGCCGCCGGGAACGAGGATGCCGTGCACGTCCTCGAGATAGGCGGCGGCGTCCTCCTGCTCGAAGGTCTGCGACTCGATCCACTGCAAGTTGACCTTGACCTTGTTGGCGATGCCGCCATGGACGAGCGCCTCGTTCAGGGATTTGTAGGCGTCCTTTAGCCCTGTGTATTTGCCCACCACCGCCACATTCACCTCGCCATCGGGATTGGCGATGGTCTCGGCGATCTGCCGCCAGCGCTCGAGATCGGGCTCCGGCGCATTCCTGATACCGAAGGCGGCCAGCACCTCGCGGTCGAGCCCCTCGGCGTGATAGCGGCCCGGCACCTCGTAGATGCTCGCGACATCGAGCGCCTGGATCACCGCCTCGGGGCGCACATTGCAGAAGAGCGCGATCTTGCGCCTCTCGTCCTTGGGCAGCGGCCGCTCGCAGCGGCAGAGCAGCACATCGGGCTGGATGCCGATCGAGCGCAGCTCCTTGACCGAGTGCTGCGTAGGCTTCGTCTTCAGCTCGCCCGCGCTCGGGATGAAGGGGACGAGGGTCAGGTGGATGAACACCGACTGGCCACGCGGCAGCTCGTTGCCGAGCTGGCGGATCGCCTCGAAGAAGGGAAGGCCTTCAATGTCGCCCACGGTGCCGCCGATCTCGCAAAGGACGAAATCGACGTCCTCATTGCCGCTGGTGACGAAGGCCTTGATCGCATCGGTGACGTGGGGAATGACCTGGACGGTGGAGCCGAGATAGTCGCCGCGCCGCTCTTTGGTGATGATCTGCTGGTAGATGCGGCCCGTGGTGATGTTGTCGGACTGGCAGGCGGGGCGGCCGGTGAAGCGCTCATAATGGCCGAGGTCGAGGTCGGTCTCGGCGCCGTCGTCGGTGACGAACACCTCGCCGTGCTGATAGGGACTCATCGTCCCCGGATCGACGTTGAGATAGGGATCGAGCTTGCGCAGGCGGACGCTGTAGCCGCGTGCCTGCAGCAGCGCGCCGAGCGCGGCCGATGCCAGCCCCTTGCCGAGAGAGGAGACCACGCCGCCGGTAATGAAGACGTACCGCGCCATGGGCCTCGAACATATACTGAAAGCGCGCTGAGTCGTAGCCCAAAGGTAAGCGCGTCCACCGGTCTAGGGAGACGCGCGACCAAACCGAGCTCATCGGCGCTAATCCGCGCCATTGCCGAGCCAATCAGGCGAATTGGGGCTTTACTTCGATTGCGGGGCCTGCGGCGCCGGGGCGCTTGATGGCGCCGGAGGAGCCGACGGAAGCACGAGGCCAGGCAAGGCCCCTCCCCCGCCGCTTGTCCCCTGGTCGAAGATCGACGTCGGACCGCTTTGGCGGCTCGCCACGACGGTGAGTGAGAGGCTCGTGGCGAAAAACATGGCAGCGAGCACGGCCGTGGTCTTGGTGAGCGCGTTGCCGGCGCTGCGGCCGGTCATGAAGCCGCCGCCGCCGCCGCCAATTCCGAGCGCGCCGCCTTCCGAACGCTGCAGCAGGACGACGCCGATCAGCGCCGCGGCAATCATGACATGTATGACGAGAAGCACTGTGGTCATCGTGTAGCCTTCGCTTTACCAGGCGGTGTCTTATCCGAATTGGCTAGGGCTTGGCTAGGCTTGCCGTCATCGCGGGCAGCCGATGGCGGCGCGGGCTTGCGATCCGGCAGCGGCACCGTGGCGTTGGCGTCGGTGGCATTGGCGGGCTCGGCATCGGCGGGTTTGGCATCGGTGGGCTTGGCCTCAGACCTGGCGACGCCGCCACCCCGGCAGCGGAACTGGATCTGCTCTTCGACGCTCAGAAAGTGCCTCACCCGCCCGATTGCCTCCTCGGTCAGATGCTTCTTGACCCAATCGGGACCCTGGTCCAGCGCCGCTTGCATGTCGGTGTTGAGCAGCCGCGTGCGCTCGCTCTGCAAGCTGGCGCAGCTCTGCTTGTCGAGGGGCTCGGCGGCAGCAACCGACGCGATGACGCTCGCCGCTACCGAAACCAGCACTGCGATGGCGTTAGGGCGCAGCATCATGGCTCCGCAGAAGAGTCATCTCCTAGCCAACCAGACAGCCGCAGAATGGCGAAGATTGCTTGCCTTGCCAACGCCTACCTGCCTGTTCTGTCCGGCCAGCATCACCGGTGATTCCCCGAATAAGCCGATACGATACCATAGAAATCGCTCGCCTTCAGGCTCGCTCCGCCGACGAGAGCGCCATCAACGTTGGGGACGAAGAGGAGCTCGCGGGCATTGCTTGGCTTCACCGAGCCGCCATAGAGAATGCGGAGCCGCCCGCTTTCGGCGGGACCGAGCAGCTTGCCCAAGCGTTCGCGGATGAAGCCATGGACCTCCGCCACGTCGCTCGGCGTTGGCGTCAAGTCCGTCCCGATCGCCCAGACCGGCTCATAGGCAAAGGCGGTGTTCGCGGCGTTCGCCGATTTCGGCAGGGAACCGTCGAGCTGACGGCCGACGACGTCCAACGTGGCACCTTCACGCCGCTGCCTCTCCGTCTCGCCGATGCAGATGATGGCGGCGAGACCGGCCCGGTGGGCTGCTGCCGCCTTGGTGGCGACAAGCGCATCGGTCTCGCCATGGTCTGTGCGCCGCTCCGAATGGCCGACGATCACGGACTTGGCGCCTGCGTCTGCCAACATCTCCGCGGAAAGATCGCCAGTATGGGCGCCTGCCGCCTCAGGGTGGCAATCCTGCGCGCCGAGCGTGACGATGCTTCCGGACAGAAGGTCACGGGCTCTCTGCAGCAGGGTTGCGGGCGGGCAGATCATGACGTCCGTCTCTGGAACAGGCTTGCGCGTCAAGAGGTCGAGCAACGACCTGATTTCGGCCAAGGACGCGCCCTGCCCATGCATCTTCCAATTGCCGGCGACGAGCGGCCTGATTGTGTTCACCCTGTTTCCCCCAATTTCCTGCCTCTAGGCCGTCGGGCGCGGGGTGGCCAGTCGACCCGACCGGCAATGGCATGCGCAGCTCCGGAACGGTGCCTTGCCGCCTTCCATCTTGCTACCTATGATGTCGGCGTCGCGCGAGCAATCGCCAAAGATTGACGCCTCGGCGCGGCGATTGCAAACAGCCAACAGGAAGGTTCTGCGGCGTGATACTCGAAAATTTGCGAAAGGGAGCAGGACGCCTGTTCGGCATGATCCTGATGGGCATGCTGGTCGTAAGCTTCGGCGTCTGGGGGATCGCGGACATTTTCCGAGGCTATCACAGCCAGACCTTGATCCGGGTCGGCGACACCGAAATCACGTCCCAGGACTATGCGCGCGCTCAGCATGAGGTCTTGCGCGGCATGAGCGCCGATGCGGGCCGCAGCCTTTCCTTGCAGGAAGCGCGCGAAGCGGGTCTTGAGAACCGGGTGCTGGAAAGACTGATCGGCGGGGCGGCCGTCAATACCCACGCCAAGGACCTTCATCTTAGCGTCAGCGACAAGGCGATTCTCGAAGGCATCATGAAGGATCCGGCCTTTCAGGACGCGACCGGCAATTTCAGCCCTATCGCCTTGCAGCAGGCCTTGCGAAACCTTGACATGAGCGAGCAGGGTTATCTTGCGTCAGAGCGCGAGCGGAACTTGCGCCGCCAGCTGCTTTCCACCGTCGGCAAGACCGCGGCTGCGTCCCAAGTGTTCCTTACCGCTCTCAACAACTACAACAATGAGACCCGCAGCTTGCGCTATGTGTTGGTGCCGGAGAGCGCCGCAGGATCCGTACCCGAGCCGACGGAGGAGAATCTCAAGCGCTATTATGACAACCACCAGGCCAAATTCACCCAGCCCGAGTTTCGCAAGATCGGCGTGCTCGCGGTTACCCCCGAGACCGTAAAGGACAAGGTGCAGATCAGCGATGACGACCTGAAGGCGGCCTTCGAGAAGGAAAAGGACAAGCTCGGCACCCCTGAGCGCCGGCGCGTGCAGCAGATCTCGTTCCCCGACAAGGCGGCCGCCGATGCGGCATATCAGAAGATTCAATCAGGCACCGATTTCGTTGCCCTCGCTAAGGAGCAGGGCCTGAACGAGAGTGACATCGACCTTGGGCTGCTGAAGCAGGCGGAGATGGCAGACGCTTCGATCGCCGAAGCCGCATTCAAGCTCGAGAAAGACAAAGTGAGCGAGCCCGTCGCCGGACAGCTCGGCAGGACGGTGCTGCTGCGCGTCACCGCGATCGAGCCTGGCAAGGTGCTCGCCTTTGAAGAGGCAAAGCCAGAGCTGGAACAGAAGATCCTCAAGGACCGCGCCCAGGGGGCCATCTTCGACCTTCACGACCGCATTGAGGACGAGCGTGCCTCCGGGACCCAGCTCTCGGAGGTGGCCGACAAGTTCAAGCTGTCTTACCAAGTCTTCGATCAGGTCAACCGCCAAGGCCAGGCGCCCGATGGCACGACTTTGACCTTGCCACAGAAGACCGACCTGCTGAACGCCGCCTTCGCTACGGATGTAGGCGTCGAGAACGATCCCCTCGACGCCAAGGATGATGGCCTGATCTGGTATGAGGTGCTGGGCGTGACGCCCAGTCAGCTTAAGCCCCTCGATCAGGTGAAGGAGGAGGTGACCAAAGACTGGCGCCTCGATGAGGAGCGGAGCCGGCTCGCCAAATATACGGACGACCTGGTGAAGGGGTTGATCGGCGGCAAGACGCTGGAGGACCTTGCCAAGGAGCTCAACACCGAGGTCCTGACGACCGAGCCGCTGAAGCGCAACGGTATGACTGTGAACGTGCTGCCCAACGCCGTGGCGCAGGCCTTCAGCTTGCCGCAAGGCGGATATGGCTCGGCCCCCTCAGGCGTCAACGAGGGACGCATTGTGTTTCAGGTCGACAAGGTCGCGCCGCCTCCCCCGCTCGACGTGCCGAGCCTTGAGGCGCTAAAGCGTCAGCTCAAGCTCTTCGTCGGCGAAGACATTATCGGGGAATATTTCTCCGCGCTCGAGGCCCGCTATGGCGTCACCGTCAATCAGCAGGCCGTGGCGAAGCTCGCTGGCGGCAGCGAAGAACCATGAGCCCGGCTCCTGCCGCTTCCGTCACGCCGTTGCCGCAACCAGGTGGCGTTCCTATTGAGCCGGACGTCTCCACCTTCGCCCGCCTCTATGACGAGGGCACGCCGCAAGTCGCCTGGACGCGGCTCGTCGCCGATCTCGAGACCCCCGTCTCGGCCATGCTCAAGCTCGCCCATGAGCGGCCGAACAGCTTCCTCTTGGAATCGGTCGAGGGCGGTGCTGCGCGCGGCCGTTATTCGATCATCGGTTGCGAGCCCGATCTGATTTGGCGCGCCAACGGCGCGAGCGCCGAGGTCAACCGAGCGCCGCAGGCCGACGCATCGGCCTTCGCCCCTTCGCCGCTGCCGACGCTGGCGTCGCTCCGCGCGCTGCTCGCCGAATCCGCCATGGAGCTTCCACCGGAGCTGCCGCCCATGGCCGCCGGCATCTTCGGCTATATGGGCTACGATACGGTGAGGCTGATCGAGCATTTGCCAACGAGCAAGCCCGATACGCTTAGGCTCCCCGACAGCATTCTGGTGCGGCCGACCTTGATCGTGATCTTCGACACGGTGAAGGACGAGATGACCGTGGTGACGCCCGTGCGGCCGGCACCCGGCATCAGCGCCAAGGCCGCCTATGCGCGGGCCGCCGACCGGCTTAATGTCGTGCTTGAGCGTCTCGATCAGCCCTTGCCGCATATGAGCGATCTCGAGGCGGAAGCGGAGCATCCAGAACCGAAGCCGAGCATGGCGCCGGAGGCCTATATGGCGAAGGTCGCTCGCGCCAAAGACTACATCGCCGCCGGCGATATCTTTCAGGTGGTGCTCAGCCAGCGCTTCGAGGCGCCCTTCACGCTGCCGTCCTTCTCGCTCTACCGGGCGCTTCGGCGCGTGAACCCGTCGCCCTTCTTGTACTATCTCAATTTCGGCGGCTTCGCCGTGGCAGGCTCGAGCCCCGAGATCCTGGTGCGGGTGCGCGATGGGCTGGTCACCATCCGCCCCATCGCCGGAACGCGGCCCCGCGGGGCCACGCCTGAGGAGGACAAGGCGCTTGCGCAAGAGCTTCTCGCCGATGCCAAGGAGCGGGCCGAGCATCTGATGCTGCTCGATCTCGGGCGCAACGATGTGGGACGCGTGGCGGAGGTCGGCAGCGTGCGCGTCACCGACAGCTTCTTTCTCGAATATTACAGCCAGGTGATGCACATCGTCTCGAATGTGGAAGGCCGGCTCGAGCCGCGCTTCGACGCCATCGATGCGCTCATGGCGGGCTTTCCCGCCGGCACCGTCTCTGGCGCGCCGAAGGTGCGTGCCATGGAGATCATCGACGAGTTGGAGGAGGAAACGCGAGGGCTCTATGCCGGCGGCGTCGGCTATTTCTCCGCCAATGGAGAAATGGACTCCTGCATCGTGCTCCGGACCTCGGTGGTGAAGGACGGCACCATGTATGTGCAGGCAGGCGCGGGCGTGGTCGCCGATTCGGTGCCCGAACGCGAGCAGGCCGAATGTGTGAGCAAGGCCTCGGCCTTGTTCAGGGCTGCAGAGGAAGCCGTGCGATTCGCTGCGCGCGCGAAACGTGGCCAGTGATCCCGATGACGCGCTAAGCCATGTTGACCTTAAGCCTCCTGCGCCACGCCAAGTCGAGCTGGAAGGACACGGCTCTGCCCGACCTTGACAGGCCGCTCGCCACACGCGGCATGGTCGAGGCGCCTTTGATGGGGAAGGCGATGGCCAAGCATGGCCTTGACCCGGACCTCGTGCTCTGCTCCACGGCGCGGCGGACGCGGGACACGCTTGAGCTCGTGCTGCCGCAACTAAAGACCGAGCCGAAGATCATCTATGAGGATGGCCTCTATCACGGGACCCCAGCGGAGATGCTGGCGATCTTGCATGCGGTTGGCGCCGGCGCGGGCCAGATCCTGCTGGTCGGTCATAACCCAGAACTCCAGACCTTCGCTCTCGACCTGATCGGTTCCGGCGCGAAGCAGCTGAAGGACCGGCTCGAGGCCAAGCTGCCGACGGCAGGGCTCGTGGTGATGCGCTTTCCCGCCGGCGCCTGGGGCGACGTCGCGGTGAACAGCGGTAAGCTCGAGCTGTTCCTAACGCCAAGGGATATGGAGCAGGGTTAGAAGCAATTCTTCAACAAACAGGTTTCTGTCATGGCCGGGCTTGTCCCGGCCATCCACGACTTGTCTGCGATTGGCCCTAAGACGTGGATGCCCGGCACAAGGCCGGGCATGACGAACTTATTTATGGCTCGGCAATAAACTGGCTCTCTCTCCAACTTGACGCATTGATACGCGTGGGCGTAACACCAGCCCCATGCTGACGCTGATCGATAATTACGACAGCTTTACCTACAACCTCGTTCATTTCCTTGGCGAATTGGGCGCGCCGGCGCGCGTCTACCGCAATGACAAGGTCTCGGTCGAGGAGGTGCTGGCGGAGGCGCCCGAGGCCATCGTGCTCTCGCCCGGCCCTTGCGATCCCGACCGTGCCGGCATCTGTCTCGAGCTCATCGCCCGCGCCGGAGCCGAGGTGCCGATCTTCGGCGTTTGCCTCGGCCACCAGGCGATCGGCCAGGTCTATGGCGGCCGCGTGGTGCGCGCGCCGACGCTGATGCACGGCAAGCTGTCCAAGGTGCATCATCGCGGCACCGGCGTGTTTGCCGGCATCCCGCAAGACTTCTCCGCGACGCGGTACCATTCCCTTGTCATCGAGCGCGCGAGCCTTCCCGACGCGCTGGAAATCACGGCGGAGACGGCGGACGGCGTGATCATGGGCGTGCAACACAAGCGTTACCCGGTGCATGGGGTCCAGTTTCATCCCGAGAGCATCGCCTCGGAGCACGGCCATCAGCTGCTTGCGAACTTCCTCGATCTCGCCCGGGTGGAGCGGCGCTCACGAGCATCGGCGCCGAGAGAACTGCTCGGTGCCCTCTAGTCCGGCGCTCGCAAGTACGGCGATCCTCGCGGATCTGCGCGGGGCGATCGGCAAGGTCGCCTCGGGAAACAGCCTCACCCAGGACGAAGCTGCCAAAGCCTTCGAGCTCATGATGTCGGGGGCGGCCACGCCGGCCCAGATGGGGGGCCTGCTGATGGCGCTCAGGGTTCGCGGCGAGACCGTGGACGAAATCGCGGGCGCGGCCCGCGCCATGCGCGCCAAGGCGCTTACGATCCGCGCGCCGGACGGTGCCATCGACACTTGCGGCACCGGCGGCGATGCGAAGGGCAGTTTCAACATCTCGACTTGCGCCGCCTTCGTAGTGGCTGGGGCCGGGGTGCCGGTGGCCAAGCACGGCAACCGGTCGATCTCCTCGCGGTCGGGCTCGGCGGATGTGCTTGCCGCGCTCGGCGTCAATATCGACTGCGCGCCCGAGACGATCACGCGTTGCATCGCCGAATGCGGGCTAGGCTTCATGTTCGCCCCAGCCCATCACGCCGCCATGCGCCATGTCGCGCAGGTCAGGACGGAGCTCGGCACGCGAACGATCTTCAATCTGCTCGGGCCGCTCGCCAATCCGGCCGGCACCAAATATCAGCTCGTGGGCGTGTTCGGGCAGGAATGGGTCGAGCCGCTCGCGCGGGTGCTCGGCCTGTTGGGGGCCGAGAGGGCCTGGGTCGTGCATGGGAGCGATGGGCTGGACGAACTCACCACCGCTGGCGTCAGCGACGTTGCGGTGCTCGACGCGGGGAGGGTCTCAACGTTCAAGATCTCGCCCCGGAATGCCGGGCTTCCCGAAGCGAGGCCGGAAGATCTCACCGGCGGCAATGCGGTCGAGAACGCCGCCCATATCCGCGCCGTGTTGCAGGGAATGCAGGGACCGTTCCGGGACGTCGTGCTGCTCAATGCGGCAGCGGCGCTTCTCGTCGCCGGTAAGGCGAAGACGCTACGAGAGGGTGTTGCGCTCGCCGCGGAGTCCATCGACAGCGGCAAGGCCATGGGCGTTCTCGATGCGCTCGTGACGCTCAGTCATGCTAGGGTCTGATGGCATGGCGCCCGTGCTCGACACCATCATGGCCTATAAGCGGCGCGAGGTCGAAGCCGCCAAGGCCGCGTGTCCTCCAGATGTCATGCGCGCCCGCGCGGGGGCCGCCCCTCCGGTGCGGCCCTTCGCGGCTGCGATCGCCACATGTCTGGCACGCTCGGAATTGGCCCTGATCGCCGAGATCAAAAGGGCGAGTCCATCAAAAGGCCTGATCCGTGCCGATTTCGATCCCCCTGCTTTGGCGCGGGCCTATGCGGCGGGGGGCGCGACCTGCCTCTCGGTGCTGACCGACACCCCGTCCTTCCACGGCCGTCCCGAATATCTGACGGAAGCACGCGAGGCGACCGCCCTGCCAGCGCTCCGGAAGGACTTTATGCTGGATCCTTATCAGGTCCTCGAAGCGCGCGTTTGGGGCGCCGACTGCATCCTCATCATCATGGCGGCGGTCGATGATGCTACGGCGCAGGGTCTGGCCGATGCGGCGCGCGATCTCGGCATGGACGTGCTGGCCGAGGTCCATGACGAGGCGGAACTCGCCCGCGCGCTTCTCCTCGACACCAAACTGATCGGCATCAACAACCGTGACCTCAAAAGTTTCGCGACGAGCCTTGCGACCACGGAGGCGCTTGCCCCCCGCGTGCCTCAAGACCGCATCGTCATTGCCGAGAGCGGCATCTTCACCCATGCGGATGTGACGCGGCTCGCGGCCGCAGGTGTCGGCGCCTTTCTCATCGGCGAAAGTCTGATGCGGGCCACCGATGTGGCCGGTGCCACCCGGGCGCTGCTCACCGGCCTGCCGGCGATCGGCTCGCCCGCAGCTCAAGCCGGGGCAGCGCAATGACGACGCGCCGCCTTAGCCATCTGAATGAGGCGGGTAAGGCCCGCATGGTCGACGTCTCGGCCAAGGCGGCGACGGAGCGCGTGGCCGTGGCCGAAGGCTTTGTCGCCATGGCGCCCGAAACGCTGGAGCTGATCCTACAGGGCAACGCGCCGAAGAGCGACGTGCTCGCCACCGCCCGCATCGCCGGGATCATGGCGGCCAAGCGGACCCATGAGTTGATCCCGCTCTGCCATCCCCTCCCCCTGACGCAAGTGACCGTCGAGTTTGCGCCCTCCTGCGATCCTGCCGGCATTCGCGTCGAGGCCACCGCCAAGGTCGAGGCCAAGACCGGCGTGGAGATGGAAGCGCTGACCGCGGTCACGGTCGCCTGCCTCACCATCTATGACATGTGCAAGGCGGCCGACCGGGCGATGGTGTTCTCCGGCATTCGCCTGATTGAGAAGATGGGCGGCCGCTCCGGCTACTACAAGGCAGAGGCGCATCGCCGCTAATCGGTCATGGCTCTTCTCTCCGTCGCTGAAGCTCTCGCCCGCGTGACTGGAGGGCTCGAGCCGCTCGAAGCCGAGCGCGTCCCCCTCGACAAGGCGCGCGGCCGCGTGCTTGCCGAAGCTTTGACCGCGCGCCTCACGCAGCCTCCCTTCGATGCGTCCGCCATGGATGGGTATGCCGTCCGCGCCGAGGACGTGGCCACGCTCCCGGCAACGCTCCGGCTCGTCGGCGAGTCCGCGGCTGGTCATGGTTTCGCCGGCAAAGTTGGAAGCGGCGAAGCCGTCCGCATCTTCACCGGTGCCCCGGTGCCGAAGGGCGCCGACACCATCGCCGTCCAAGAGAACACCGATGTCGCCGACGGCGTGGTGACCGTGAAAGAGGCAGCTTCAGGCCGCCACATCCGCCCGCGTGGGCAGGATTTCACGCAAGGCGATGTCCTGCTGCGCGAGGGCGTGAAGCTTGGGCCCCGCGCGCTGATGCTCGCCGCCGCCATGAACCATGCCGAGGTTCCCGTACGGCGCCGGCCAAGGGTCGCGATCCTCGCGACGGGCGACGAGGTGGTGCCGCCTGGCTCCGATCCTAGTCCAGACCAGATCATCTCCTCCGTCCCGTTTGGCTTAGTGGCACTGATCAAAGCGCAAGGGGGCGAGGCCACGAGCCTCGGCATCGCCAAGGACACGCCGGAGAGCCTCATCACCCTCATGCGCGCCGGCAGCGCCGCGGACATTCTCGTGACCATCGGGGGCGTGTCGGTCGGTGAGCGGGATCTGGTCGGCGCGGCGCTCCGCTCAGAGGGCCTTGAGCTCGACTTCTGGAAGATCGCCATGCGCCCGGGCAAGCCGCTCCTTTACGGGCGCCTGGGTAGCCAGCGCGTGCTGGGGCTGCCTGGGAACCCCGTGTCGGCGCTTATCTGCGGCCTTGTGTTCCTGGTGCCGATGCTACACTGCCTGCTTGGGGTCAAAGAAAGCGCACGGGGCAAGGAGGAGGCCGTGCTCGGCCAGGATCTGGAGGCCAACGGCCAGCGGGAGCATTACATGCGCGGCGTGTCCGAGTGGGTGGCTGACGGTGAGAGGCGGGTCATGCCCCTCTCCTCCCAGGATAGCTCGCTGATGGCCGATCTCGCCCGCGCCGACTGCCTCATCGTGCGGGCTCCGAATGCCCCTCTTCTTCAGCGCGGTGCGCGCGTGACGATCATCCCCCTGGACGTCTGAACCTGCCGAGGGCCCACCATAGCTTCGGAGCGATCAGGCCGGGTATATTCACCGCTGGAATTGCCGCAAAGGCGGGCCGTCGGCCACTTCATCCCGGTTAAGGTCTCGGCAATACGAATCAGGGACATCGTAGCAACACGCGCGCGGAAGCGTACTGTCCGGGCAAATCGCTTGCGGAACACAACTAGAACATGTATACGTGTTCATGATTTGTACAAGGCTTAGACCGGACACGGCTCAGGGGACCAGATGCTGACATCGAAGCAAAAAGAGCTTCTCATGTTCATCCACGAACGGTTGAAGGAAACGGGGGTCCCCCCCTCCTTCGATGAGATGAAGGAAGCTCTCGACCTGAAGTCGAAATCCGGCATTCACCGGCTGATCACCGCGCTCGAGGAGCGGGGCTTCGTGCGGCGGCTGCCCCACCGCGCCCGCGCCATGGAAATCGTGCGGCTGCCAGACTCGGTGCCCCAAGGGCTCGCCGCGCGCAGCCGCGGCTTCTCGCCGAGCGTTATCGAAGGGAGCTTGGGTCGCGTTCCTCAGGTCGCCGATGGGGAAAGACTGCCGCAAAGCGCCAGCATCCCGGTGATGGGACGCATCGCCGCTGGCGTGCCCATCGAGGCGATCCAGACGCGAATGCATACCATCGAGGTGCCGCCGGAGCTGCTCAGCAAGGGTGAGCATTTCGCGCTTGAGGTCAAAGGCGATTCGATGATCGAGGCCGGCATCCTTGACGGCGACACCATCATCGTCAGGAAATGCGACGACGCCAACAATGGCGACATCGTCGTGGCCCTGGTGGATGAGGAGGAGGCGACGCTGAAGCGCCTCAGGCGCCGCGGCGACTCGATCGCGCTTGAAGCCGCCAACCCCTCTTACGAGACGCGCATCTTCGGTCCCGACCGAGTGCGCGTGCAGGGGCGCCTCGTGGGGCTCATTCGCCGGTACTAGGCCCTGCGATTTCACTCATCCGGATTGCCGTCGAAGCGGTTGTCGTCGTCATCTTCGGACGCGCCCCGGTCACGGGCGTAAGCCTGGCCCGCTGGTAAGGCCGGCTTCGCGGCCGGACGTTCCGGCACCCAGGGCCTACGTCCGCGCGCCTCGGCGACGCTTTCGCTCCTGATCGACAACCCCTCGATATAGAAGGCATAGGCGCCATCCGTTTGCAGGACGTGCCGGTCCACGACCACCCGTGCCGCCCGGCAGCCATTGCCGACACTGAAGGGGGGCGATGACGATGTCGGCGGTCCGGCAGTCCTCTTCCAGCGCCGCGGGGCGGCGGATAAGCGCGATGGTTTGCCCTTTACCTTGCCGACGCAGCCAAGCAGGTCGCAGCGGAACGGACCGTTCGCGGACGCGGCCTCCGCATCGCGGTCGTCCCCGGCGGCGAGCAGCCAATTGTCGACGCTGTAGCTCGCCCGTGTGCCGGGCGGCAGCGCGAGCGCGCCATCCTCCGACCGGAGCGCCAGGCTCCGTCCATCGCGCTCCACCGCACGTCGGGCCTCGTCCCGCCTCCGCTCGCCAGCAGCCCGGCGGTCGCGATGACGAGGCCGAGTGACCGCCAGAGCGTTCGCCAGAGGCAGAGCCAGAGGTCGCCAAGCACCATCAGCAGGAAGTGCTGTGCCGGAGATTGACGGCAGGATGGAGACGGCGCCCGGCCAGGATGCCACCCATTTGCCCCTGCCGACCAGGAGGTCCACGAGGTCTTAACACGACAAGGCCTAAGCCTGAGCCTCTTACCGCGAGGCAAAGACCAACCGCGGCGATGACCAGCGCCGCGGCGGATGCCGCACCAGGCTCGTCGGGAAGCGCGAAATAGCTGAGAATGCCGCCGGCGAACAGCACGGGGATCCAGAGAAACCAGCGGTCGGACTCGGCTTCGAGAGAGCGCATAAGAGCCGCAAGGACAAAAGGCAAGCGGATCCCCTGGCCCTGAGGACCCCCTTCACTCCTCCAGGCGTGCTCGTCCCGGCCCGGTATCGTCGATGCCTCTGCCCTGACCTTTCCTCGCCCCTATGCTACATCACGGCAGCGTCACCTCTCAAATCACTGAAGGCCTTGTCCAGCCCCATGAGCGACACCGTCATCACGCGTTTTGCGCCTTCGCCCACGGGCTATCTGCATATCGGGGGCGCCCGCACGGCGCTGTTTAACTGGCTCTACGCCAAGGCCAAGGGTGGCAAGATGCTGCTCCGCATCGAGGACACCGACCAGGCGCGCTCGACGGAGGGTGCCATCCTCGCCATCCTCGATGGCCTCAGCTGGCTCGAGCTCAATTGGGACGGGGAGCCCGTCTATCAGCTCGCCCGAGCAACGCGTCACCGCGAAATAGCCGAGCAGTTGCTCGCCGAGGGCAAGGCCTATCGTTGCTATGCGTCGCCAGAGGAGCTTGCCGCCATGCGCGAGGCGGCGCGCGCGGCGGGCCGAGCGCCAGGCTATGACGGGACCTGGCGCGACCGCGACCACGCCGAAGCGCCGGCCGGGATCCATCCCGCATTCCGCTTCAAGGCGCCCCGCGAGGGTGAGACGGTGATCGAGGACCGCGTCCGGGGCCGCGTCGTCTTCGCCAATAAGGACCTTGACGACCTCGTGATCCTGCGGAGCGACGGCACGCCCACCTACAATCTCTCGGTGGTGGTCGACGATCACGATATGGGGATCACCCATGTCATTCGCGGCGACGATCACCTCACCAATGCCGGCCGGCAGACGCAGATCTACCAGGCGCTCGGCTGGCAAACGCCGGTGTTCGCCCATGTGCCGCTGATCCACGGGCCCGACGGCGCCAAGCTGTCCAAGCGCCACGGTGCCCTCGGCGTGGAAGCGTATAGGGCCATGGGCTATCTGCCCGCTGCCTTGCGCAACTACCTTGTGCGGCTCGGCTGGAGCCATGGCGGCGACGAGATCATGTCGATGGAAGACATGATCCGCTGGTTCGATCTCGACGGGATCGGGCGGTCGGCCGCGCGCTTCGACTTCGCCAAGCTCAAGAATCTGAACGGGCATTATCTCAGGGCGACCCCTGACGCCGAGATCATGACCCGCCTAAAGGCGCTCGTGCCTGGGCTTCCGAATGGCGGGGAGCTCGCGGCCAACATCGACGTGGAGGGTTGGCGCAAGCTGGAGGGCGCCCTTCCCGGCCTCAAGGAGCGCGCCAAGACCTTGGTCGAGCTCATTGATAATGCCGAGTATCTCTTCGCCAAACGGCCACTCATCCTCGACGCGCCGGCGCAAAAGCTGCTCGACGAGCAAGGTCGTCAGATGCTCTCTGCATTGCTGCAGCGGCTTGAGGGCGTCGAGCCTTGGTCGCAACCGGCGCTCGAGACCTGCGTCCGCACCTTTGCCGAGGAGACCGGACACAACCTCGGCAAGGTGGCGCAGCCGCTCCGCGCGGCGCTCACCGGCAGAGCGACCTCTCCCGGCATCTTCGACGTGCTCGACGTGCTCGGCCGCGATGAATCGCTCGCCCGCATCCACGATAAGACATTGCAAATGAAATCTGCATAAAGTTTGTGCATTAATTGCGTGTTGCACTGCGTTACATTTGCTTCAATTATACCGCACTGCAAAAAAACGCTAGCCAAACTTTGAACTGCTGGCACAATGCAGCCCATCGGGCGTTGCCCTCTCCATCGCATTGGGGTCCCAGGAGGCTTTGATGAGCATTGCAGAAAGCTACATCCACAAGCCCGTCGCTGACGAGGCGTCCTTGGCGGTTGCCGGAGGTCGCCATGAGCTGCCAGTCCGCAAGGGCACTCTCGGCCCGGACGTGATTGATATCGCCGCGCTTTACGCGGAGACCGGCCATTTCACCTATGACCCCGGCTTCACCTCGACAGCCAGCTGCGAGTCCAAGATCACCTTCATCGACGGCGATAAAGGCGTGCTGCTCTATCGCGGCTATCCCATCGACCAGCTCGCCGAGCATGGCTCCTTCATGGAGACCTGCTATCTGCTCCTCTACGGCGAGCTGCCGACGAAGGAGCAGTACGAGACGTTCGATCAGCTCATTACGCGCCACACCATGGTGCATGAGCAGATGACGCGGTTCTACACCGGCTTCCGCCGCGATGCGCATCCAATGGCCGTCATGGTCGGCGTGGTCGGCGCGCTCTCCGCCTTCTATCACGACTCGATCGACATCAAGGATCCGGCGCAGCGCGAAATGGCGAGCGTGAGGATGATCGCCAAGATGCCGACCATCGCCGCCTTGGCCTACAAATACTCCATCGGTCAGCCTTTCGTTTATCCGCGCAATGAGCTCGAATACTCCGCCAACTTTCTGCACATGTGCTTCGCGGTGCCATGCGAGGAATATAAGGTCGATCCGGTGCTGGCGCGCGCCATGCGCCGCATCTTCATTCTCCATGCCGACCACGAGCAGAACGCCTCGACCTCCACGGTGAGGCTGGCCGGCTCATCCGGTGCCAATCCGTTTGCGTGCATCTCGGCCGGCATCGCCTGTCTTTGGGGGCCTGCCCATGGTGGGGCCAACGAGGCGGCGCTTGAGATGCTGCAGGAGATCGGTACGGTCGACCGCATTCCCGAATACATCAAGCGCGCCAAGGACCGGAACGACTCGTTCCGGCTGATGGGCTTTGGCCACCGCGTCTACAAGAACTACGACCCGCGCGCGCGGATCATGCAGAAGACCTGCCACGAGGTGCTCGAAGCCGTGGGTCACCATGACGATCCGATCCTTCAAGTGGCGCTCGAGCTTGAGCGCATCGCGCTCAACGACGATTATTTCGTCGAGAAGAAGCTCTATCCCAATATCGACTTCTATTCGGGGATCACGCTGAAGGCGCTCGGTTTCCCCACCGACATGTTCACGGTGCTGTTCGCGATCGCCCGCACCGTCGGCTGGATCGCGCAGTGGAAGGAGATGATCGAGGACCCGTCACAGCGCATCGGCCGGCCGCGTCAGCTCTATACCGGCCCGACCGAGCGCACTTACGTCCCGATCGCGGCGCGCTGAAGCGGGGGTAATTTCGCCTGCTTGCGTTCGGCATAGGCCAGGACGATTCTTGTCGCGCGCTGGCTCGGGGGTTCGTCCGTCTCGCGCACCCGCTCAATGACTCGGCTGAGGCCAGCAAGCTGCCGGTCCCGCTCCGGACCTTCCCGCATGAGCGGCAGGAGCGCCTCGCTCAGCCGCTCGCCGCTGCACGCTTTATGCAGAAGCTCGGGGAAGACATTCTCGCCGAGGATGAGGTTCGGCAACACGACGGAATGCGCGATCAGGAGAAAGCGCAAGCTGGTGGCTACCGGGTCTGCCTTGTAGGCAACCACCATCGGCGTCCCGGCCAGCGCGAGCTCGAGCGTAACGGTGCCCGATGCGGCCAGCGCTACGCGTGCGAGCCTGAAGCTTGCGAATTTGTCGGCCTTGCCGCAGACGATATGCGGTCGCAAGGACCAGGTCTTAAGCCGCTGCTCTATCAATTCGCGAACGCTCGACACGGCCGGTAGAATCACCTCGAAAGGACCTGCCTGCTCCTCAAGCCGGCGCAAGGCATCGCCGAAGGGCGCCATCAGACGTTTGACCTCGCTCGTCCGGCTGCCGGGCAAGACGACGACGATGGCCCGGTCCTCGGCGATGCCGAGGCGTCGGCGCAAGGCTTCAGGATCGAGGCGCTGCATCCAGTCCAGCCTCTCCACCAGCGGATGGCCGACATAGCTGCAAGGAGGGCCGCCAAGGCGCCGATGCGCCTCCGGCTCGAAGGGCAGGATGGCGAGGATGTGGTTGATATAGCGCCGCATCTTGCGCGCCCGGCCGGGCCGCCAAGCCCACACGCTCGGCGAGACGTAGTCGACGATGGGAATGTCTGGCCTCAAGCGCCGCACGCGCTTGGCCACCGTGGGTGAATTCGGGGCTGTCGAGGATCACCAGCGTATCGGGGCCTTGCGCGATCACGGCGTTCACGGTTTCGCGGATGCGCCGCCAGATAGCCGGCAAGCGCGGAAGCACGTCGAGAGGGCCCATCACGGCGAGCTCGGCCAGGGGAAACAGGGAGGGCAAGCCTTGCTCGGCCATCAGCTCGCCGCCTACGCCCGCGAGCTCGAGCGGTCTCGGCGACAGGGCTCGCAAGCCCTCGATCAGCTTGGCGCCGAGCGCGTCGCCCGAATGCTCGCCGGCGATCAAGAACAGCTTCAGAAGCTCCCCATGCGGGCTCAGCCCCGAGGGACTCCGCCCCGCATTCCCTTGACTATGCATCAGGGACTTCGGCGGGCTTCCGGCCGAACAGAAAGAGCCCGTGCTTGTCGGCGGTGGCGATGGTAGCGGTGCGCTCAGCGATCAGCACCCGGCCGGCGGCGACCGCGATCCCCGCAAGCCCCGCCTGGGCCGCCTTCTCCACCGTTCCCGGGCCGATCGTGGGGAGGTCCACGCGTTCTTCCTGTCCAGGCTTCGGCGCCTTTGCGAGCACACCTGTGGGAGAGCGGCGTCCCGACCCCCGCCTGCGTAACTCGGCGCAACGGGCGAGCATCGCGTCAGTGCCTTCGGCGGCTTCGACGGCGAGCACGTGGCCTTTCACCACGACTGCGGCCTGCCCCACGTCGAGGCGTCCAAGCGCCGCAACCACATGAAAGGCCGCCTCGATATCGGCCTGGTCTTCGTTAGACGGCGCGTTGGCGCCGAGCTTGCCTTCACCGGCCAGCAACTCCGGGGCCACGTCGCCTGCGCCATGCACCCGGTAGCCTTTGCTCTCGAGAAAGCGCACGACGCTCAACAGCACGTGATCGTCGCCGCCCATGCCGAGACTGAGCAGGAAGGGCAGGTTCTTGATGGCGCCGAGATCGAATCTGACATTGGCAAGGTCAGGCCGCTTGACAGCGCCGATGATGACGAGATCGCGGCAATCTCGATCCTCGAGCGTGGCGAAGAGCTTACCCACCTCGCCCCATTTCAGCCAGGTGTGCGGAAAGCGCGCGATCGCCTCGTCGGCCTCGCCGCGAATGCCGAGGATGTGCACCCCACGTCCTCGGGCCGTCGCGGCATCGGCGAGCGCACAAGGAAGCGTGCCGCCTCCGGCGATGATCGCAAGCGGGCCTTCTCCGACGACGCGCGCGTCGCTTCTCGACTCTTCAAGCTCAGCTTTGGCTCGGCGCTGGGACATCGTTGTTCGGTACGCAGAAGGAGCGGTCGGAATGGGTCTTGATGAACTCGATGATCTGTTGCACGAGCGGATTGGCCGAGAACATGTTCTCCACGTCCTCAAGTCGCTCCATCAAGGTTCCCTCGCTGGAAAACAGCATGCGATAGGCTTGGCGGAGCTCGTGGATCTGCTCCCGCGGAAAGCCCTGACGCCTCAGCCCAACGATATTCAGTCCGGCAAGCGCGGCCCGGTTGCCGACCGCCATGCCGTAGGGAATGACGTCGGCGGTGATGCCAGACATGCCACCGACGAAGGCATGCGCGCCGATACGCACGAATTGGTGCACGGCCGAGAGGCCGCCGACGATAGCGTGATCGCCAACCGTCACATGGCCGGCCAAGGTGGCATTGTTGACGAGGATAACGTGTTCGCCGAGCTGACAATCATGCGCGATGTGGGCGCCAACCATCAGGAGACAGTCGGAGCCAATGCGGGTCACCATGCCCCCGGCCTCGGTGCCGGGATTGATGGTCACGTGCTCGCGAATGACTGTTTTGGGCCCAATGACGAGCCTGCTCGCCTCGCCGTGATATTTCTGGTCCTGCGGGATGTGGCCGATGGAGGCAAAGGGAAAGACCTGGCAGCCATTTCCAAGCGTGGTGCGGCCCGTGATCACGGCGTTCGAATGGACGACGACCCCGTCTCCGAGCGTCGAGTCCGGTCCGACCACGCAAAACGGGCCGATCTCGACTCCAGCCCCCAGCTCAGCATTTGGATCGACCGCAGCGGTCGCATGAATTTTGGCCATGTCGCGCGGGCTTTGAACTTACGTCTCGACGATCACGGCGCTGACTTCGGCCTCGGCGACGAGGACGCCATCGACCAGCGCCTGCGCCCGGAAGCGCCACACGCGTCCCCGATTGCGCATCTTCTGCACGTGGTAGTGCACGGTGTCGCCAGGAATGACCGGCCGGCGGAAGCGCGCTTTGTCGATCGCCATGAAATAGACGAGCGGCGGCTCCTTGAACTCCTCGAGGAAGCGCATGCAGAGCGCGCCAGCCGTCTGCGCCATGCCTTCGATCAGGAGAACCCCCGGCATGACCGGATTGCCCGGGAAGTGCCCTTGGAAATAGGGCTCGTTCGCGGTCACATTTTTGATGCCCGTGGCGGAGCGGTCCCCATCCATGTCGACGATGCGGTCGACAAGGAGGAACGGATAGCGATGCGGCAGGAGCTTGAGGATGTCGGCGATGTCCGCCCTCCCCAGCTTCGATTTCGCGCCGCTCTCATTCATGTCAATGGGCTCCCATGGCGACCGCCAAACCAGCGTCTAATCGCCGCTCTCGTTCCCGTCGAGCTTCAGGTCCTTGCGCTCGGCGAGCCGGCGCAAAAGGGTAAGCTCCCTAAACCACAGCCGCGCGGGCTTGGCCGGCGTGCCGCCCCACCGCACGCCCGGCGGCACATTACCTCGCACATTGCTGCTTCCGGCAATCTGGGCGCCGGCGCCGATCTTAACGTGGCCAACAACGCCGACCTGGCCACCCAAAGCGACGAAATCACCGAGCTCGGCGCTACCCGAAATACCGGTTTGCGCCACGATGATGCAATGCCTTCCAATCACCACGTTGTGCCCAATTTGCACCAGATTATCAATCTTCGTGCCTTCCCCGATCACCGTGTCGCGCAAGGCGCCGCGGTCGATCGTGGTGTTGGCGCCGATCTCAACGTCGTCCTGAATGATCACACGCCCAATCTGGGGCACCTTCTGGTGGCCGGCCTTGCCCATGGCGAAGCCAAACCCGTCCTGGCCGATCGCGGCGCCGGCATGGATGGTCACCCGGTTGCCCACCAGCGCGTGGGTCAGCGTCGCATTGGGCCCAATATAGCAGTCGCGGCCAACATGCACCCGGTAACCGATGACCGTGCCGGCGGCAATGGTAGACCCCCGCCCGATCGACGCCTCGGGCCCGATCACGGCGCCAGGCTCCACCGTTACGCCCTCTTCCAGGCGAGCGCTCCGATCGATGCGTCCGGCTGCTCCGAGCGCGCCGTCTCCCGCTGCCTTTGGCTTGAGCGCGTCGGGATAGAATAGAGCCAGCACCTTGGCGAAGCCGCGATAGGGATCGGGGGTGACGAGAGCCGCCGTTCCGGCGGGCGCCTGACCTGCGAATTTGGGTGCGACGAGGCAGGCCGTCGCTCTGGTGTGAGCGAAGAGGGGTAGATATTTCGGGTTGTCGAGGAACGAGAGGTCTCCCCTTCCGGCTTGATCGAGGGGGCGCACGTCCCTGATCTTCGTCTCGAGATCGATCTCGCGGGAGGGGGCCGCTCCGGCGACCTCGATCATGGAGCGCAAGGAGAAGGGGCCAGCACGCTCGAAAAAGCCCGGATGTTCCATCGAATACTCACCAATAGGGGCCGCAGCATCAGCAATGACGCCTACCGGGAAGCGGAAGCAAGCCCCCTAGAAATTGGTCGAGGCGCCAAAACGGAAAATCTCGGTTTTATCATATGAGGCCTTGAGCAGGGCCTCCCCGAAATCGGCGCGCAGCGGTCCGAGCGGCGACTGCCAGATAAGACTCACGCCAGTCGACATCCGCACCTCTGGAGAATCGTTGATGAAGCTTCCTTCCTTGGCGACAGCTGACAAGGCAATACCGCTCGGATCGAATAGCGATCCAGCATCGACAAACACGGCACCTTGCATACCGAGGTTGTCAGGAACCCCGGGCAGGGGGAAGCGAGCCTCGGCAGTCGCTGCCCAAAAAATCTGACCTCCAAGCGGATCCCGTTGGCAGGTGCTTGAGCTTATGTGCTGTCCGGTAGAGGGATCCTCGCAGGCATCGCGGGGACCGTAACCCGCGAGCTGGAATCCCCTTATCGTCTCGCCGCCCTTGAAGAAAAGGTCGGTCATTCGCACGTCCTGGCCGCCCCATCCATCGATGACGCCGCCCTGAATGCGTCCCACCAAGGTAATCTTATTGGTGAGGGGATAATAACCGCGCCCGTCGGCGACCGACCTGAAATAGTCCACATCGCCGCCGACGCCGGCCAAATCTTGCGAGAAGGAGACGAAGATACCGCTTGAGGGTGACTGCGGAAGATTGCGGCTGTCATAGGCAACGGTGTAGCCCACGCTCGAGACATAGGCGACCCCCTCCGACTCCTTGACAGCCAGCGAGGCGTTCGTGGCGACGTCGTAGATGTCCTCGCGCTCGAATTTGTAACGTAAGCCAAGCTGAGTATTGTAGGCAATCGGGAAACCCATCCGGATGTCGCCACCATAATCACTCTGGGTGTAAGAGGACACGCTGATGTTAGTGTAGTCGACCACCTTGCTGAAGAGGTCGAAGCCCGCGGCAAGATTGCGATCGAGGAAGTGCGGCTGGGTGAAGCTGAAGTCGGCCTGCGCCCGCTCAAGGCTTCCCGAGAAGGAGAGTCGAACATATTGGCCTTTACCCATGAGGTTTCGCTCGGTGACGCTGATGTCGCCGATGATACCTTCGCTGGTGGAGTAGCCTGCGCCAAAGGACAGCTCGCCCGTCGGCTGCTCTACGACCGTGACCACGAGGACAACGCGGTCGGGAGAGCTCCCGGGCTGGGTGTCAATGTCCACGCTCTTGAAGAACCCCAGCGCCTTCAGCCGCCGCTTAGCGGCCTCAACGAGCAGGCGGTTGAACGCGTCGCCCTCCGCCACATTGAACTCCCGGCGAATCACCTGGTCTTGGGTACGGAAGTTGCCGACGATGTTGATCCGCTCGATATAGACCCGCGGACCTTCCTCGATGACGTAGGTGACATTGATGCGGCGGGACACTTCATCGCGGTCGAAGCGCGGCTTGACCTGAGCGAAGGCGTAGCCTTCCTGCGAGGCAGTGACGGTCAAAGCCTCAGCGGTCTTCTCGATCCTCTGGGCGTCATAGACGCGGCCAGGCCGGCTCATGATGACCCTACGCAGCGCGGGCAAGTTGACCGAAGGCAGCGCGGATTCGACGTCGACGTCGCCAAACCGATATTTCGGGCCCTCGTCGATGGTAAAGGTGATGAAGAAGCCTTGGTCGTCGCGGTCGAGGTCGGCGGTCGCCGACACGATGCGAACGTCGGCATAGCCGTTCTTGAGATAGAATTGGCGCAGCAGCTCGCGGTCGAGATTGAGCCGGTCGGGATCGTAGATGTTGGTGCCTTTGAGGAAGCTCAGCCAGTTCGTTTGCGTGGTGCTGATCACATAACGGAGCTGGGAATCGCTGAACGCAGCGTTCCCGAGGAAATGGATGGCGCGGACCTTGGTTTTCGGACCCTCGTTGATCTCGAACACAACGTTAATGCGGCTATTCTCGAGCTTGATGATTTTGGGATCGACTTGAGCCGCATACATGCCCTGCCGGCGGTAAAGGTCGAGAATGCGCTGCACATCCGCCTGCACGCGTGCGCGGGTGTAGACGGCGCGCGGCTTGAGCTGCACTTCGGATGACAGACTGTCGGCCTCGATCTCTTTGTTGCCCTCGAAAGCGACCTTGGCCACTATCGGGTTTTCAACCACGACAATGACGACCGTGCTGCCCTCGCGGCGGATGCGCACGTCCTCGAACAGGCCGGTGGCAAACAGCGCCTTCAAGGACTCGTCGATTTTGGCCAGGTCGTAGGGGTCGCCCACGTTGAAGGTAAGGTAGGTGCGGACGGTTTCGGGCTCGACGCGCTTGTTGCCTTCAACGCGGATGGCGGTGACGGTCCCAGCCGACTGGGCGTGTGCCGAGAGTTCGCCGAGACAGGCGCTTATGCCGAGCGACAGCGCAACCACGCTTGCTGCGAGCAAGGCTGCAGACAGCCCTCTAGCCAACCACGACCGCACCATCACTGGTGTCGTCCCCTCAACACCGATCCCCCGTGGACGCAGAGCCCAGGATCGAAAGTGGCCCTGTTTTGTGGCCGATTTTGGTCCCTATCCCCACGGGGGGTATTGCGTTTTTTACCCGCTTGCGTTGTGTGCTTACGCCCCCGAAACTCACAAAAACTTCAAATGAATCAGATCATTCCAAGTCGCGAAAATCATTAGCATGAGAACGAAGGCAAGGCCAATGCGGAAACCGATTTCCTGAGTGCTTTCGCTCAGTGGTCGGCCTCTGATCCCCTCGATCCCATAGAACAGCAGATGCCCGCCATCGAGCATCGGAATCGGGAAGAGGTTTATGAAACCAATACTTACGGAGATTACCGCGGCGAGATCCAGCAAGGGCAGGAACCCGAGCGATGCAACTTGTCCCGATATCTCAGCGATTCGGATAGGGCCTCCGAGCTGGTCAGCGGATTCTCGGCCGGATACCACCTTGACTAAGTATTCGAGGGACGTCTGGATTATCGTATAGCTTCGTTGTACTGCCATCTTCAGAGCAGTGAACGGGTCATGCCGCTTCAAGGTCCAGTCATCTGGCGAGGCGCTGCGTTGGATGCCCAACAGCCCGACTCGCATGGTGTTGCCGAAATTGTCAGTGATCTCCTTCAATTCTGGCGTTGCCACGATCTCGACGATCTTCCCCTCGCGCTCGACCTTGAAATGAAGCGGCTGAGCGGGGCTCATGCTCACAATACGCTGCATCTCGGCGAAGCTCTCGATCGCCTGGCCGTCGATGCTGACGATGCGGTCGCCGGGCACGAAACCCGCACGTTCTGCTGCACTGCCGGCATAGACGACGTCCACCTTAGCGGCGGTGGTACGCTCACCAAAAAAGGTGAAGATTGCGGTGAAGATGATGATGGCCAGGACGAAATTGGCAATCGGCCCGGCGGCGACTACTGCCGCGCGGGCGCCTAAGGACTTGCCCTGGAAGCTGCGCTTCCGATCCTCCTCGGACAGATGCTTGAGCGCCCTGCGGCCGCTTTGCGCGCTCGCGACATTGTCGTCGTCGATGAATTTCACATAGCCGCCAAGCGGGATCCATGAGAGCCGCCAGCGTGTGCCGAGCCGGTCGGTGAAGCCGACAATCTCGGGACCGAAGCCGATCGAGAACACTTTAACAGCCACCCCGCACCAGCGCGCCACGAGGAAATGACCGAGCTCGTGAAAAAACACGACAGTTGTTAATACGAATAAGAACCCCGCCACAGTGAAGAGCGCCATGTGACCGGAGGCTCCGAGAACGGATAGCTTTTCCATGACCGAGTTTGTCCTAAAAGATTGAGACTTCTTAGCGACCTCTTGCCGGTTGGGCAAATCGGCCGAGCAGCGAAAGCGCAATGGCCCTCGCTTCGGCATCGATGGCAAGCACATCGTCGACGCCGTCGGGGGAGAGCGCGATGAGATTGGCGGTGAGCTCGAGCGTGGCCTCGACTAGGCTTGCAACCGCAAGGAATCGGAGTCTGCCGTCGAGAAATGCCTCGACCGCCACCTCATTGGCGGCGTTCAACACGGTACTCGCACTACCGCCGGCGGCGAGCACGTCTCGCGCTAGGCGCAAGGCCGGAAAGCGTGCCTCGTCGGGCGCTTCGAACGTCAGCGCGCCGAGCTTGGCAAGATCGAGCCGTGCCGTCGGCGCCTGCATGCGATTGGGCCAAGCGAGGCTGAACGCGATTGGGGTGCGCATATCGGGGCAGCTCAGCTGCGCGAGCACCGAGCCATCAAGATAATAGACAAGGCAGTGCACGATGGATTGGGGATGGATCAGAACCTGGAGCCGATCCGCTTCGACCGAGAACAGATGGTGCGCCTCGATCAGCTCGAGCGCCTTGTTCATGAGGGTAGCCGAATCGATGGTCACTTTCGGCCCCATCGACCAGTTGGGATGGGCGAGTGCTTGCTTCGGGTCAACCTGGGCCATATCAGCGAGGCTCCAGGACCTGAACGGCCCTCCCGAGGCGGTAAGGCAGATCCGCTCGATGCTCTCCGCCGCCGCGCCTCCCATCACCTGCATCGCCCCGGAATGCTCCGAATCGACGGGCAAGAGCATGGTCTCGTGGCGCGCGACCTCGCGCATGAAGATGCGCCCAGCTGAAACCAGGCATTCCTTGTTGGCGAGCGCCGTGCAGGTGCCTTGCCGCACCGCCGCGAGCGTGGGCTTGAGGCCGGCGGCGCCCACGATTGCGGCCATGACCCAATCCGCGGGCCGGCCCGCGGCCTCGACCAGCGCGTCGCGGCCGGCGGCCGTCTCGATGCCGGTGCCAGCCAGTCGGGCACGGAGCTCCTCATAACAGGCCTCGTCGGCGATCACCGCGAGCTCGGCCTGGTGCTTCTTCGCAAGCTCGGCAAGGCGCGCTGCATTCCGGCCGCCGGTCAAGGCCACGACCGTGAACGCCGACGGGTCACGGCCAACGAGATCGAGCGTGCTTTCGCCGATCGAGCCGGTGGCGCCGAGAACGGAAATGCGTCGCGGATGTGCGCCGGGCACCTTTGTCCTGAATGCGGCGGAACTATGGGCGAGCAAGGTCATTGGCAGCGCCTCACCATATGAGCAATCCGCGACCGGGACTGGACGGATCGCGTAATGCGATCAAAACCGCCGCGATTGCGGCGATGAGAAGGCCATCGATGCGATCGAGCAGCCCTCCATGCCCAGGAATGAGATGGCTCATGTCCTTGGCGCCGAACCGGCGCTTCACGGCGCTCTCGCTCAGATCCCCGATCTGGCAGGCCGCCGCGATGGCGACGGCGGCAAGAGCCAAGCGCAAACTCGAGGTTCCTTTCAGCGTAACGGCGAAAGCATAGCCAATGAGGGCGGGCGTGAGCATCCCCAGAATAAGCCCGCTCCAGGTCTTCCGGGGCGAGATTCTCGGCGCAAGCTTTGGGCCGCCGATCAGCCGGCCTCCGGCATAGGACGCGGTATCGGTTGTCCAAGTCACCGCAAACAGGAAGAGCAGTGCAACCGCGCCCAACGTTTGATCGCTGCGCAACCACACCATGGACCAAGCCGGCAGCACCGAATAAGCGAGGCCTCCGAGCGACCAGCCAAGCGTGTGGGACGAGAACCCGAGGATTGAGGTTACAACAAAGGCGGCAGCGACGGAGATGAGCGCGAGATCGGGTCGGCCAAGGGTGACGAAGATGGCGACGGCACCGACGGAGGCAGCCTGGATGGCAGCAATGGTATCGAAGCCTCCCCTCCGCACGAGTCGGCCCCATTCCCAAGCAACGGTGACTCCGGCAACAATCACGAGCGCCGCGAAGGTCCATCGGCTCGCCACCACGGCCCCAAGCGCAAGGGCTGCGAGGATCACGGCGGAGGCTATCCGCGTGGCCATCTCGGATTTTTGCGATTGGGCTCCGGGCTTGGCGCTGCCCGGCGCGACATCGAGCGGCGTCACGCGGTGGATCTCGCCTTGAGTCCGCCGAAGCGGCGTATGCGCCGCTGATATTCGGCGATTGCGGCGATCAGCGTCTCGCGGGAGAAGTCCGGCCAATAGGTCTCGATGAACACGAACTCGCTATAAGCGAGTTGCCAGAGGAGGAAGTTGCTCAAGCGCAACTCGCCGCTCGTGCGAATGAGCAGGTCTGGATCGGGCATGTCGGCGGTGTCGAGATTGGCGCCGAATCGTTCGGGCGTGACGTCCACGGCGGCGAGCGACCCTTGTGCCACCTGTTCGGCAATGCGAGCGGCGGCGCGAGCGATCTCATCTCGGGCGCCATAGTTGAAGGCGATGGTGAGATGCAGCGCCGCATTGTCCTTGGTGAGCAGAACGGCGTCGTCGATCAGCCGCAAAATGTCGTCGTCGAGGCCAGTACGGGTGCCGATGATCCTGATCTTGACGCCATTCTTGTGCAGGTCGGCGAGATCGCGCCTGACAAAGCGGCGCATGAGGCCGAACAGGTCATGGATCTCCTGTCGCGGGCGCGACCAGTTCTCGGAGGAGAAGCTGAACAGGGTGAGATGCGTGATGCCAAGCTCGAGTGCGGCCTTGACCGTCCGCCGGACGCTCTCGACACCCTGGCGATGGCCCTCCGCGCGTGGGAGCCCCCGCTCCCCAGCCCAGCGTCCGTTGCCATCCATGATGATGGCGACGTGCCGAGGGGCCGGCATCTCTGTCGTCGACCAGGCAAGCTCCTCTATTGCGAGCGTCACGTCTTGAGTGCTCCAATCCTAATCGGTCTCGTGGTCCGGCACCTCGCCAACTAGACCTGCATAATCTCAGCTTCCTTGCTGGTAAGCGTTTCGTCGATCTCTTTGATGACCTTATCGGTCAATTCCTGGACCTTGGTGGCGAGCATATGATGCTCGTCCTTGCCCATGTCCCCGTCCTTTTCCATGCGCTTCAAGTGCTCCATGCCGTCGCGCCGAACGTTGCGCACGGCCACGCGCGCCTGCTCGGCGTATTTATGCGCAACCTTGGCGATCTCGTGGCGCCGCTCCTCGTTGAGCTCGGGGATCGGCAGCCGCAAGAGCTGCCCTTCGACGACCGGGTTCAGCCCGAGATCGGACTCCAGGATCGCTCGCTCGACGACGCCGACTTGCGACCGATCCCACACCTGCACGGTAATCAACCGGGATTCCGGCACGTTGATGGTGGCGAGCTGATTGAGCGGCATTTGACCGCCATAGGCATTAACCATGATGGGATCGAGCAGGCTCATATTGGCGCGGCCCGTGCGCAGGCCGCCAAACTCCTGCTTCAGCACGTTCAGGGCGCCACGCATCCGCCGGTCGGTCTCCTTAAGGTCGAAGCTCGCCATGTCGCCTCTCCTGTTCGTATCCGCGCTCGGGCAAGCCTTGTCTCGCGTCGAACGGCGCCAACTGGCCGGCGCGCCTCAAGCGCCGTGTCCACTAGCTATCGTGGTCGAGGAGCCCTTCCCTTGCAATACCGCCGCCAAGCCGCCTTGTGCCTTGATGGAGAACACAATTATCGGAATCCCATTGTCCCGGGCAAGGGCGATCGCGGCGCCGTCCATAATGCGCAGGTCCCGTCTCAACACGTCGTCGTAGCTTAGCGTATTGTAGCGGCGCGCAGCCGGGTTCGTTTCCGGATCCGCATCGTAGACGCCGTCGACCTGGGTCGCCTTGAGAATCGCGTCGCATCCCATCTCGGCGGCGCGCAGGGCCGCGGCGGTATCGGTAGTGAAAAAGGGGTTGCCGGTGCCACCGACGAAGATCAGCACCTTGCCTTCGTCCAAATGGGCGAGAGCGCGGGGACGAACGAAGGGCTCACAAATACTCGGCAGCGGGATGGCCGACATCACTCGCGCCTGCCGCCCTTTGCGCTCAAGCGCGTGCCCCAGCGCAAGTCCGTTCAGGACCGTGGCGAGCATGCCCATATAGTCGCCGCTTACCCGGTCCATGCCGTCCGCCGTACCGGTAAGGCCCCGATAAATGTTGCCGCCGCCGACCACGAGGCAGAGCTTGATGCCGAGATCGGAAGCCTCAGCGATATCCGCGGCGATACGGTTCAGCATGGTCGTGTCGATGCCGTAGCCGACGGTCCCCATCAGGGCTTCGCCCGAGAGCTTCACCAGGATTCGGCGGTAGTTAGGCGATTGGCCTGTGCGCGGTGCTGCCATCAGCCCAGTCTCCTTGCAGACCGAGCGGCCGCGAGGTTGAAGTTCGGTGGCCGGGCCATCGAGTTCCCCCCTCGCCGCCTTTAAGACCCCGAGGCCGCAGCGGCGACTTCCGCCGCGAAATCGCTGTCGGGCCGGTCGATGCCTTCTCCGAGGGAGAAACGATGGAAGCCCGTGATCTTGATGGGCGTGCCGGCCGCCTGCTCCGTCGCGGCGAGCGCCTTGGCGACGGTCGTCTCTGGATCGTGCACGAAGGCCTGCTGCAGCAGAACGACCTCTTCGTAGAATTTGCGCAAGCGGCCCTCAACCATCTTCTCGATCACAGGCGCGGGCTTGCCCGAGTCCTTCGCCTGCTCGGTGAGCACCGCACGCTCGCGCTCGACGAGAGCCGGATCGAGGCTCCCGACGTCGATGGCTTGCGGATTGGCGGCGGCAATGTGCATGGCGACCTGCCTGCCGAAGCTTTTCAGCTTCTCCACGTCACCCGTTGATTCGAGCGCGACCATGACGCCGATCTTGCCGAGCCCAGGCGCGATGCTGTTGTGCACATAGCTCGCGACGACGCCGTGGTTCACCGCAAGGTAGGCGCTTCGCCTGAGCGTCATGTTTTCCCCAATCGAGCCGATCATCTCCTTCAAATGATCGGCGACCGTGACCTTGCCACCTCCAAAGCCGGTCTTGGCGAGCTTATCGACATCGCCCTTGGCTTTCAGCGCGTCGGCCGCGATCGTCCTCACCATGTCCTGGAATTTGTCGTTGCGGGCGACGAAGTCGGTCTCGGAGTTGACCTCGACAAGGGCAGCCTGCTTGGCCTCTGCGGCAAGCCCGATCAGGCCTTCGGCAGCCACCCGGCCGGCCTTCTTGGCCGCCTTGGCAAGACCCTTGGTGCGCAGCCAATCGACCGCGGCCTCCATATCGCCGGCGGTCTCGTTCAGGGCCGCTTTGCAGTCCATCATGCCCGCGCCGGTCTTCTCGCGCAGGTCTTTCACCATCGTTGCGCTAATCGCTGTCATGCCATGCCTCTGCGACGGGCGTCTCGTCTCTTGCCTGGTTCTAGCCGTTGTCCTCGACCAGTTCCGGTTTCTCATGTGCAGCCTCGGGCTCGGCGCCCTTTGGGGGACGCCCGGTTTGCGGCTTGGCCTTGCCGTTACCTCTCGCCTCGGTCCGTCCGGGCCTCCGCCGGGACTTGCGCTCGCTATCCGGTGCAGGGCGCCCTGCCCCTTCGCCACCTTCCGCCTCGCCTTCGCCAAGCGCAGGCTCGCTCAGCGGCTCCTCGGCCGCGCCGAGGTCGATCCCGGCGGAGCCTTGGGCGCGCTCGATGCCGTCAAGGGCCGCGCGCGAGATCAGGTCGCAATAAAGGGTGATGGCGCGGCCCGCATCGTCATTGCCCGGAATGGGATGGCTGATCCCCTCCGGATTGCTGTTCGAGTCGACCACGGCGACGACGGGCATGTTGAGCTTGCGCGCCTCGGCGATGGCGATCGCCTCCTTATTGGTGTCGATGACGAACATGAGGTCGGGTAGCGCCCCCATGTCCTTGATGCCGCCAAGCGCGCGCTCGAGCTTGTCCTTCTCGCGAGTGAGCTGCAGCAGTTCCTTCTTGGTCAGGCCTTGCGTCTCGCCGGCGAGCAGCTCCTCGAGCGATTTGAGCCTGCGGATCGAATTGGAGATGGTGCGCCAATTGGTCAGCGTGCCGCCGAGCCACCGGTGATTGACGTAATATTGCGCGCAGGATCGTGCGGCCTCGGCGACGGCTTCGGAGGCCTGCCGCTTGGTGCCGACGAACAGCACGCGGCCGCCCTTGGCCACGGTGTCCGCTACGGCGAGCAGCGCCTGGTGAAAAAGCGGCACCGTCTGGGTCAGATCGATGATGTGGATATTGTTGCGCGACCCGTAGATGAACGGCGCCATCTTCGGGTTCCAACGGTGGGTCTGATGACCAAAATGCACGCCAGCCTCGAGCAGCTGGCGCATGTTGACATTAGGCAGTGCCATGGGACTGCTTGCTCCTTTTCCGGTTCTGCCGCCGCGAGATGATGAAGACCGGTTGAGCCCGGTCACCGGAGCGAGCGCGAGGGCCAGAGAAACAAGCCTCGCGACGCTGATGGTCCCGCGTGTGAGATGGTGCGGTTTATAGGGATGCAACCCCTTCTTGGCAAGGGTAAGAGCCCTTGCCGGGTCTGTTGACGAGGCTGCTCGGCGCCACTGCCTTAGAGCGCGCTGACGGCGGCCACGCCTTCGACCAGCTTGAGCGCGCTCCTTTGCTTCGGCGTGGCGTCGATGCCTTGCGGCAGCACGAACTCGACCTCGCGTGAGATATCGTCAAGGCGGAGCACGAGGCGGAGCTGCCCCTGCCCCCCTTTCGTGCCGACCTGCTCGGCCAGGGAATCGAGCGCGCGCGTCCCCTCCAAATAGATCTTCATGCCGGCGTGGCGCGCTTCCGCGGAGGCCTCGAGCGAGGCAATCCGTTGGACGCGCACCTTCATGGTCTCGCCATCGGCCTCCGCCTCCGCCTCGAGCAGGACCGCAGTCCCCGGCTGGAGCAGATCGCGCGAGGCCACCAGCGCCTCGGAAAATATCACCGCCTCGAATTGCCCAGTTGGATCGGAGACGGCGACGAAGGCGTAAGGATTGCCGCTCTTGCCATTGCGCTCTCGGGCGGCCAGCACGGTGCCGGCAAGCGTGCCCACGACGCGTCGCGCGCGAGCCTTGGCCGAAAAGTCTGCCCAGGTATCGACGCCGAGTGCCTGCAGCACGTCCTGATAGTCATCGAGGGGGTGACCGGTGAGAAAGAAGCCGATCGCCTCGAACTCGCGCGACAGCCGATCGGTAGGCACCCAGGGCTTCGCGGCGCGGAGCTCGATGGGGGGCGGCGTGCGCGAAGCTCCGGCGAAGAGGTCGTTTTGGCCCTCGCTCGCTTCCTCGAGGGAGCGGTTGCCGGCGGCCATGATGCGATCGACATTGGCGTAGGCCGTAGCACGGTCGAGCCCAAGCTCGTCGAGGGCGCCGGCGGCGGCAAGCGTCTCCAGGGCGCGCTTGTTGACGAGGCGCGGATTGATCGCCCGCGCGAAATCCGAAACGTCCCGGAAGGCCCCACGCGTCTGCCGCTCGGCGCAGATATGCTCGACCGCCTGGTGGCCGACATTCTTGAGCGCCGCCAGCGAATAGCGAATGGCGCCGTCGCTCGGGACGAAGCCCGCCTCGGAGCGGTTGACCGATGGCGGCTCGATGCGAATGCCCATGCGGCGGGCTTCCTGCGCGAAGCCATTGAGCTTGTCGGTGTTGCCGATATCGAGGGTCATGGAGGCCGCCAGGAACTCGATGGGGTGATTTGCCTTGAGATAGGCTGTTTGGTAGGCGATCAGTGCATAAGCCGCGGCATGCGACTTGTTGAAGCCGTATCCTGCGAATTTGGCTACGAGCTCGAAGATAAGCTCGGCGCGCGCCCGCTCGACGCCATTGCCGACGGCGCCCTCGATGAAGCGCGTGCGCTGCTGCGCCATCTCCTTCTTGATCTTCTTGCCCATGGCGCGGCGAAGCAGATCGGCCTCGCCCAGCGAAAAGCCGGAGAGCTCTCTTGCGATCTGCATCACCTGTTCCTGGTAGATGATGACGCCGTAGGTCTCTTCCAGGATCGGCTGGATCAGCGGATGCAGATAGTCCGGCGCTTCGCGGCCATGCTTGCGGCTGACATAGCTGTCGATATTATCCATCGGACCCGGGCGATAAAGCGCCACGATGGCGATGATGTCCTCGAAGCGATCGGGCTTGAGCTTGCGCAAGGCGTCGCGCATGCCCGCGCCTTCGAGCTGGAACACGCCGACTGTATCGCCGCGAGCGAGCAGCGCGTAGCTGCCTAAGTCGTCGAGCGGAAGCCTCGCGGGATCGAGAGAGATGTCCTTACGGGCGAGCAGCGCCCGCGCAGTCTCGATCACGGTCAGCGTTTTGAGCCCCAGGAAGTCGAACTTCACGAGCCCTGCGGCCTCGGCCCATTTCATATTGAACTGCGTTGCCGGGAGCTGCGCACGAGCGTCGCGGTAGAGCGGCACGAGCTCGATCAGCGGCCGGTCGGCGATGACTACGCCCGCGGCGTGGGTCGAGGCGTGGCGGTAAAGCCCTTCGAGTCGCTGGCCGATGTCGAGCAACTTCGCCACGATCGGCTCAGCGTCGCGCGCCTCTTGCAGCCTGGGCTCGCCGGCGATGGCTTGGGGCAGCGTGATGGGGTTAGCGGGATTGTGGGGGACGAGCTTGCACAGGCGATCGACCTGGCCGTAGGGCATCTGCAACACGCGGCCGACGTCGCGGAGCACGGCCCGGGCCTGCAGCTTGCCGAAGGTGATGATATGGGCGACGCGGTCGGCGCCGTAGCGCTCGCGCACATAGGCGATCACCTCGTCGCGGCGGTCCTGGCAGAAGTCGATATCGAAGTCGGGCATGGAGACCCGCTCGGGGTTCAGGAAGCGCTCGAACAGGAGCCCGAAGCGTATGGGATCGAGGTCGGTGATGGTGAGCGCCCAGGCGACGAGAGAGCCCGCGCCGGATCCACGCCCCGGCCCCACTGGAATCCCTCTCGCCTTCGCCCATTGGATGAAATCGGCGACGATTAGGAAATATCCCTGATAATTCATGCCGGTGATGACATCGAGCTCGAAGGCAAGCCGCGCCCGATAGGCCTCCGCGGTATAGCCCGGCGCCATCCCCTCCTCGCCCAGCCTCCGCGCGAGGCCCATTTCCGATTGGCGGCGCAGCTCGGCCGCTTCGATCTCGCCTTGCGCTTCGGAGGATCGCGTGCCGGTCAAGAACTGAGGCAGGATCGGCGCGCGTTCCCGCGGCCGGTATGAGCAGCGCCGCGCGATCTCGATCGTGTTGTCGATGGCCTCAGGAAGATCGGCGAAAAGCTCCGTCATCTCCGAGGCGGGCTTGAAATGGTGGTCGGGGCTTAGGCGCCTACGCTGATCGACGGCGACATAGCTTCCTGCGGCGATGCAGAGGAGCGCGTCATGGGCCTCGAAGTCGTCAGGGCTGGCGAAATAGGGCTCGTTGCTCGCAACGATCGGCAGATTGACGCCATAGGCAAGATCGAGCAGGAGCGGCTCGACCGCCCTCTCCTGCGGCAGTCCGTGCCGCTGCAGCTCCACATAGAGTCGATCGCCGAAGATGCTTTTGAGGGCCGCGAGACGGGCGCGGGCGAGGTCCGGGTTGGCCTCGGCCAGGGCAAGATCGATGACGCCTTCGGGGCCGCCGGTGAGCGCGATGAGGCCGTGCGCCTGGGCGGCAAGCTGGCGGATGGACGTGACCACCTCCCCCGTGTCGGCGGCGGCAAGATAGGCGTTGCTCGAGAGCCGCATTAGGTTGGCGTAACCCTCAGCGTCCTTGGCGAGAAGCGCGACGTGGCCATCGGCGGAAGCGCGCCGTATCTCGGCGCCTGGCGCCGTCTCGCCGTCGGTGGCGAAGCTCAAGGAGAGGGTGCAGCCGACGATCGGCTGGATGCGGGCTTGAGCGGCGCCCTCGGAAAATTCGAGGGCGCCGAATAAATTGTTCGTGTCGGTCAGCGCCAGCGCCGGCATACGGTCCACCGCAGCCAAGCTGACAAGCCGTGGAATGGTGAGCGCCCCTTCGAGCAGCGAATAGGCGGAGTGCACGCGAAGATGCACAAAGGCTTGCGTTGGCTCAGTCACGCATCGTGTCTCCGCTGGCGGCCGGCCGGTTGAGGGGCGCTCCCCATTACCCCTCGGATTCGCCCCAGCGCGCAATCGGCGCGACCGCCTCCCCCCAGAGATATCCAAACTTTCCACCTTAGGCACGGCCGGACCAAAACATGTTCTCTCTTTGTTCCATACCACGTCAAGTCCGAAATAGGCCCGTGCTGTAAGCGCTTAAGCGGTGTTTTTACCCCACTCGGCCTCGGAGACCTCAACCACCGTGACCTCCTCCTCGACCAGGAGGCCGTCCATCAGCCGCAAGACCCGGTCCATGCGGGCGGCAAGATCGAGATTGTGGGTGGCGATGACGGCTGCCACGCCCGACTGGCGCACCAGGCTCAAGAGCTGGTCGAACACGCGCTCAGCCGTGGGCGGATCGAGATTTCCAGTCGGCTCATCGGCAAGCAAAAGCTTCGGACCATTGGCCACGGCCCTGGCGATGGCCACGCGCTGCTGCTCGCCGCCGGAAAGCCGCGCCGGCCGGTGCTCGCCGCGCTCGCCAAGCCCAAGCGCCTCCAACAGGAGGCTCGCGCGCTTCTCGGCCTCGCTTCGCGAAAGCCCAAGGATGAGCTGTGGCAAGACCACGTTCTCGAGCGCCGAAAACTCGGGCAACAGATGGTGGAACTGATAGACGAAGCCGATCTCCGCGCGGCGCATGCGCGTGCGCTCGCCGTCCCCGAGACTGACGCAGTCCACCCCGTCGATCACAACCGCCCCCCGATCCGGCTGTTCGAGCAGGCCGGCAATATGGAGCAGGGTCGACTTTCCGCAGCCAGAGGGGCCAAGCAGGGCCACTGCCTCGCCGGGATAGAAGGAAGCGGTCGCCCCCTTCAACACCTCGATCAGCCGAGAACCTTGCGCATATGCGCGTTCCAGCTGCTCGAGGCGGAGCGTCGGCGCTTGATCGGACCTCCCCACTATTGGCCCCTACTCGTAGCGCAAGGCTTCGACCGGATCGAGACGAGAGGCCCTCCAGGAGGGATAGAGGGTGGCGAGGATCGAGAGCACGAGCGCCATGATCACCACGGAGGCGGTTTCGCCCGTGTCCATGTCCGCCGGCAATTGCGACAAATAATAGAGCTCGGGCGAGAACAGCTCGGTGTCGGTGATCCAGCCGATGAGCTCGCGCAAGCGCTCGATGTTGACGCAGACGAGGACGCCGAGTCCGAGCCCAGCCAATGTGCCGAGGATGCCGATACTCGCGCCGGTGATGAAGAAGATGCGCATGACGGCCGCGCGCGTGGCCCCGATGGTCCTGAGAATCGCGATGTCGTGGCCCTTGTCCTTCACCAGCATGATCAGGCCGGAGATGATATTGAGCGCCGCGACGAGCACGATCAGGGCAAGGATCAGGAACATGACGTTGCGCTCGACCTGAAGCGCCGTGAAGAAGGTCGCGTTTCGCTGGCGCCAATCGCTGATATAGATCGTGGGCCCCCCGGCCTCGATGATCTTTGGCCCGAGCTCGCTCACCTCGTCGGGCGAATCGAGCACGACCTCCAGCACCGTGACGCTGTCGGGCTGACTGAAATAGCGCTGTGCCTCGGCGAGCGGCATGAACAGGATGCTGGAATCATATTCCGACATGCCGATCTCAAAGATGGCGACGATCGGATACCGCTTCACGCGCGGCGCGGTGCCGAGCGCGGTCGAGGCCCCGCGGGGGGTGAGCAGGGTCACCTGATCGCCGAGCTTGACGTTGAGTTCGTTGGCAAGCCGCGTGCCGATCGCCACCCCCTGCTTGCCGTCAAAGCCGTCGAGGGTGCCGAAGCGGATATTGCTGGAGACGGCTTTCAACTGCTTGAGGTCGGCCTCGCGCAAGCCGCGGACGAGCGCCCCCGTGGAGCTCGAGGGTGTGGAAACCATGACCTGTCCCTCGATCAGCGGCAGGGCATATTTGACCCCCCCTATCTTCTGGATATGGCCTGCCACGTCGTCATAATTGGCGAAGTTGGCGTCGAGGCTGTGCACCACCACATGGCCGTTCAATCCGAGCATCTTGCTGAACAGCTCCTGCCTGAAGCCGTTCATTACCGCCATGACGATGATCAGCGTCGCCACGCCGAGCATGATGCCGATGAAGGAGAAGCCGGCGATCACCGAGATGAAGCCCTCCTTGCGGCGGGCCCGCAAATAGCGGAGCGCCACCATCCATTCGAAGGGCGCGAAAGCCGGTGTCCTCGTGCTCATGCTGCCTCCTTGCGAAGCTCGGTGGCCGAAGCGACGAGGTGATGCAAAGCGGCCTCGAAGCTCATATTGTGCCGCGCGCCGCTCGAGCGTTGCTTCAGCTCGACCTCGCCCGACTTGATGCCTTTCGGCCCCACGATAATCTGCCAGGGCAACCCGATCAGGTCGAAAGCGGCGAATTTCGCGCCCGGCCTGTCGTCCCGGTCGTCGTAGAGCACGCTAAGACCGGCCGCCTCGAGCTTGGCATAGGCATCCTCGCAGGCGGCGTCAGTGTTACGATCGCCGCTCTTGACATTGATCAGGCCGACGTCGAAGGGCGCCACGGCTCGCGGCCAGATGATGCCGGCATCGTCGTGCGACGCCTCGATGATGGCGCCCACGAGCCGCGACACACCGATGCCATAGGATCCCATCTGCACCGTCACCAATTCCCCGCCAGGACATTGGACCTTGCAGCCCATTGGCTCGGAGTACTTGGTACCGAAGAAGAAAATATGGCCGACCTCGATACCGCGGGCGGTGACGCGATCTGCTTCGGGCACCTCCTGGATGAAGCGGGCCGCATCGTGCTTCTCGATGGTCGCCGCATATTTGCTCGTCCAGTTGCGAATGATCGGCGACAGATCGCCCGCATAGTCGAGCTCGGGCCCTGGCGGCGCGAGCCGGACGAGATCCCTATGGCAATAGACCTCGCTCTCCCCGGTCTCGGCGAGGATGATGAATTCATGGCTCAAATCGCCGCCGATGGGACCCGCTTCGGCGGCCATGGGGATCGACTTCAGCCCCATGCGGTTGAAGGTGCGCAGATAGGAGACGAACATCTTGTTGTAGGAGGCGCGCGCGTCCTCGACGCTAAGATCGAAGGAGTAGGAATCCTTCATCAGGAACTCGCGCCCACGCATCACGCCGAAGCGGGGCCTGATCTCGTCCCGGAATTTCCACTGGATATGGTAGAGGATGCGCGGGAACTCCTTGTAGGACCTCACGCTGTCGCGGAAAATCTGGGTGATCAGCTCCTCATTGGTCGGCCCGTATAGCATCTCGCGCTCATGGCGGTCGGCGATGCGCAGCATCTCCTTGCCGTACACGTCGTAGCGGCCACTTTCGCGCCAGATCTCGGCGGGCTGGATGGTCGGCATGAGCATCTCCAGCGCGCCGGCGCGGTTCTGCTCCTCGCGCACGATCTGCTCGATTTTGCTCAACGCGCGAAGCCCAAGCGGCAGCCAGGAATAGATGCCGGCGCTCGATTGCCGGACGAGACCGGCGCGCAGCATCAGCTTGTGGGAGATGATCTCGGCTTCCTTCGGGTCGTCGCGCAACAGAGGCAGGAAATAGCGGCTGAGGCGCATGAGGAGCCGTGCTCGTTTTTGAGGGCGGAGCCAAGCCTGCCGCGCCGGTTAAGTCCAAGCCTTGCAAGCAGCAATAGCCTCCCGGCGGGACCGTTGCGCGGCTAATAGCTTACTTTGGCGAGGGTAAGCAATCCTGGGAAACCGACGAGTCCTTAGGTCCGGAGGTGGCCCCGGTGATCGAATCGATCGACAGTTCGGACGCCGCCCTGGGCCTTCGAATGGCACAGTTTGATGCCGGTTCGGGGGCAATAAAGCTCGAGTGCCCCCATAGCCACAAAGCTGCCTGGATTGACTTTTTTTAAGGCGATCTGCTCAGTTGAGACATAGCCTCAAGCATAAATTTGCGTCGGCCAATCACAATCATGGTGACAATTTGGCACGGACTTGCTAGGGTTCCCAATACAACGTGATGTGCGTTCGGGACCGGTAACGATCTCGGAGTCACGCGTTGAGATTGGACCAGGTCCAAGTCTTGGGAGGAAGTAGCTCCACGCGCGCTGATATGCAGTGCATAGGCGCCGCCACTCTCTAGCCAGCACCCTCGATTGTCAGGATTTGACGGCGAGCCTCGCGAGGCCGGTGAGGTAAGGAGTCATGGTACGAAAAAGAGCAAGGTCGAGCGACCTTGCTTTTTTTTCGCCTCGTCCATTTCCGCTGCTGCTTGGCGCAAAGCGCCCTCATTTCATGGTCTCGTAGCGCGGCAGGAAGGGAATCTCGTCGAGCGTGATCACGCGATCCACGATGATCACGTAGAGGATCGCGAACACCACGCTTGCGACCGCCGTGGTTGCCACCATCTTCGGCAGCATCCTTGGAAGGTGCGGCGCGCTCTCGGTCGTGCCAGGCGACACCTCGCCTTCCTCCGCCTGAGTGCGGACGCCGATCGGCAGCATGGCGAAGAGCACGATCCACCAGATCGTCGCGTAGAGGGCTAGGGCGAAAGCAAGCGTCATGACTCAGGCTTGCTCAAGCTCGACGAGCGTGCCGCAAAAATCCTTGGGGTGGAGGAAAAGCACAGGCTTTCCGTGGGCGCCGATTTTCGGCTCGCCCTGCCCCAGCACGCGAGCGCCTTGGGCGAGGAGCCGGTCGCGCGCTTGCACGATGTCTGGCACCTCGTAGCAGAGATGGTGAATCCCCCCATTGGGATTGCGCTCGAGAAAGCCTTTGATCGGGGAGTTGTTGCCAAGGGCACCGAGCAACTCGATCTTCGTGTTGGGGAGCTCGATGAACACCGTGGTCACCCCATGCTCCGGCTGATCGACCATGGGGGAGACCTTGGCGCCGAGCGTGTTCTGATAGACCTTGGTTGCGGCCTCAAGATCGGGGACGACAATGGCGACGTGGTTCAAGCGTCCGATCATCGGACAGGTCTCCTCAATTCACTCCATGCGAGCTCAAAGGGACCCTTTGCTGTCGCACTTGTCTTTTAATGCGCTACCGCGCTTTGCGCTACTTGAGCGAGTCTTTTAGTGCGCTATCGCGCTTCGCGCTGTTTGAGCGAGTCCTTTAATGCGCTATCGCGCTTCGAGCTGCTTGAGCGAGTCCTTTAATGCGCTATCGCGCTTCGCGCTATTTGAGCGCTATAGCACCGTCAGTAGCACCGAGCACACCGGCTTCTTGCCCCAGGCCTGGTTGACGGCGGCGCGCACGCCACGGCGCACTGCCTCGCTCACCAGCGCCTGGTCCTTGCGGCGGGGCCGCGGGATGCTTTCAACGGTGCCGATCGCGGCCTCCCTCGCAATGGTCTCAAACGGGGTGCCTTGCATGTCGGCGGCAGGGAGGCCGGTGAGCGCGACCTCCGGCTCCGCGAGGAGCGCTCCCTTTTCCGACATCACGAGGGAGATTGCGACGGAACCGGCAAAGCTCAGCTTGCGCCGCTCGCGCACCTGCCCGTCATCGGCGCGGGTGATGATGGCACCGTCGCGGTAGAGGCGCCCGATCGGTACGTCGTCGATGATTGCGGCGGACCCCGGTGCGATACGCACCATGGCGCCGTTTCGGGCGCGCACGACCTCGGGCACGCCAAGCGTCTCGGCAAGCCGCGCATGGGCCTCAAGATGCCTGCCCTCGCCATGCATCGGAATCGCAATATTTGGCCGCAGCCAGCGGTAGAGCTGCTCGAGCTCGCCACGTCTTGGATGGCCGGAGACATGCACGGGAGCGTCCTGATCGGTGATGACCTCGATGCCGAGATCGGAGAGCCCGTTCTGCACGCGGCCTACCGCCTTCTCGTTGCCGGGAATGGTCCGCGAGGAGAAGATCACCCGGTCGCCGGCATCTAGCCTGACATTGGGGTGCTCGCCCAAAGCGATCCGCGCCATGGCGGCGCGCGCCTCGCCCTGGCTCCCGGTGCAGAGGGCCACAACTTTTCGTGGCGGAATCCGTTCGAATTCGGTCTCTTGGAGTACGGGGAGATCGGGGTCGAGATAACCGGTCTCCTGGGCCGCCTCGATCACGCGGTACATGGCGCGGCCGACCACCACGAGCTTGCGCCCCGCGGCGCGCGCGGCATTGGCCACCGAGCGGATGCGCGCAACGTTCGAGGCGAAAGTGGTCACCGCCACGCGCCGGGGCGCCTCGCGGATCAGGCGTTCAAGCGCTATCGCCACGTCGGCTTCTGAAGCGGAGACGCCATCGCGCACGGCATTGGTCGAATCGCAGATCAGCGCGGTGATGCCTTCCTCTCCCAGGGCCTTGAGGTGCGCCTCGTCGGTCGGCGCGCTCGTCAGCGGATTCTCGTCGAGCTTCCAGTCTCCGGTATGCAGAACGGTGCCGAGATCGGTTCTAAGCACGACCGCCGACGGCTCCGGGATCGAGTGGGACATGCTGACGAGCTCCACGTCGAAGGGCCCGATCGTGCGGCGCCCTCCCATCGGCATGACCTCCAACGGAAAGTCGCGCTGGAGCCCGCTCTCGGCGAGCTTCGACTTCAACATGGCGGCGGTGAAGGGGGTGGCATAGACCGTGATGCCCCCAAGCCTAGGCCACAGGTCGACGACGGCGCCGAAATGGTCCTCATGAGCATGGGTCAAGAGCAGGCCCTTCAGGTTCGGACGTTCCTCGTCGAGGAAGCGGATGTCGGGAAGAATGACGTCCACGCCGGGCTCGGTATCGCTGCCGAAGGTGACGCCCATGTCGACGATGAGCCACTCGCGGTCGCCCGGCGGCCCATAGCCGTAGAGGTAAAGGTTCATGCCGATCTCGCCCAGTCCGCCGAGGGGGACGAACACGAACTCGGGCCGTTGCGGGTTGGTTCGGCGAGACATGATCTATCAGGTGCCTGACGATCAAGAGTTGGCGAAGAACACGTCGCCGGCGGCGACGCGGCGCTCGGCGCCGTCGCTCATCAAGAGCCGGAGCGCGCCACCGGAATCGAGTCCGGCAAAGGTGCCCTCGGTTTCCTCCTCATCATGCAGGCGCACGCGCAACAACCTGCCGGTCGGGCCGGCCCGGTCGAGCCAAGCCCGCCGCACGGCTGGGAAGGAGACGCCCTGCCCCCAGCGCGTTAGCCACGCATCGGTGACCGCGGCGAGCGTCTCCAACGCGGCCGCAGGGGTCACCGCAGCGCCGTGCGCGGCCAGGTCGGTTCCCGGATTTGGCAGACCTTCTGGATGGGTCGAAAGATTGATGCCGGTGCCGATTACCACTTTGCAGCGGTTCGGCGTCGCTTCGCTCGCGCTTTCCAGCAACATGCCTGCGACCTTGCCACCATTGAGCAGGACATCGTTAGGCCATTTGAGCAGAAGCTCGGAACGGGCTTCGTCGGGAAGGAGCTTGGCGACCGTATCATAGGCAGCCACACCCGCGAGCAGCGCGAGCTGCCCTGCCGTCCTGAGCGGGCAGGAGAGGCCGATCAGCAGGCTCGCAAAAAGATTGCCGTGCTGGGACTCCCACTGCCGTCCATTGCGCCCGCGTCCTGCCGATTGCCGGGACGACCAGATCCATAGGGGCCCGGGTTCGCCGGCCTCGGCGCGACGTCTCGCCTCTGCATTGGTGGAATCCACGGTCTCGAGCCTGAGCAGCCGGTAGCCGCTTGGCACCTTCGGCAATGACAAGGAGAAAGCTGGCATCAGAACAGAGATTTCGCCGCGGCTCCCGCTACGTTCACGAGCGGCGCCGGATAGAGGAAGAAGAACAGAATAAACAGGCCGTTCACCCCGAGAACGGCGGCAAGCACCCCTCGCATCGGCTCGAACCCTTCGGCGGGGGCGTCGAAATACATGATCTTGACGATGCGAAGATAGTAATATGCACCGACCACGCTTAACAGCACGCCGGTGACGGCCAGGGCATAGAGGCCTGCGTGGATGGCGGCAAGGAACACGTAGAACTTGGCGAAGAAACCTGCAAGAGGGGGAATGCCGGCAAGCGAGAAAAGCAGCATCGCCAGGAGAAAGGCCATGAGCGGGCTTGTGCTGGAAAGCCCGGAGAGCTGATCGATGTCCTCGACCATGCGGCCGTTCCGTCGCATGGCGAGAATGCAGGCAAAGGTGCCGAGCGTCATGGCGAGGTAGATGGCAAGGTAGATGATCACGCCTTGCACGCCCTCAATGGTCCCGGCCGCCAGCCCGACCAGCGCGTAGCCCATATGTCCGATCGAGCTATAGGCCATCAGGCGCTTGATGTTGCGCTGTCCGATGGCGGCGAAGGAGCCGAGCGCCATGGAGGCGATGGCGAGGAAGGTGACGATCTGCTGCCACTCGGGCGTCACCGCCGGGAAGGCGGCAAACAGGGTGCGCACCATGAGCGCCATGGCGGCGAGCTTGGGGGCGGCGGCGAAGAAGGCCGTGACCGGGGTCGGCGCTCCTTCATAGACGTCGGGCGTCCACATATGGAACGGCACGGCCGAGATTTTGAAGGCGAAGCCCGCCATCAGAAATACCAGCCCGAAAATGAGGCCGAGATTGACGCCGGAGGGTTGCAACGCGTTGGCGATCTCGGCGAACAGCGTCGAGCCGGTGAAGCCGTAGATCAGCGACGCCCCGTAGAGGAGCATGCCTGAGGAGAGCGCCCCGAGGACGAAATATTTGAGGCCAGCCTCGCTTGATCGCGACGAGCGGCGGTCGAACGCCGCCACCACGTAAAGGGCGAGGCTCTGCAGCTCGAGGCCGACGTAAAGCGCGATGAGATCGTTGGCCGAGATCATCATCATCATGCCGGTGACGGCGAGCAGGACGAGAACCGGAAACTCGAACTTTACGCGGCCAGCCTCCTGCCAATAGTCGACCGACATGAGGAGCGTCACCGCAGCGCCGGTCAGCGTGAGCAGCTTCATCACGCGGGCGAAGGGATCGACGATGAAGCTGTCTCCGAACAAGGTGGCCGTGCCGCTTTCCCCCACCACGAAAAAGCCCGCTAGCGCCAGCACGAGGACCGCGACCCAAAGTATAAGCTTTCCCCGTTCTCTCCGCGTGGCCACGCCGGCGAGCAGCAATGCCATGGCCCCGATCGAGAGCGTGAGCTCTGGCAGCGTGATCGACAAGTGAAGGGAGGGCTGCACGGGGTCTCCTTAGGGCGCGAGCGCGATGCGCGCCTGCTCGGCGGCGGCAAGGGCGGTGTGGTAATTCTTGATCAGCGCCTCGACCGAGGCCGCACTCGCATCCAGCACCGGCCCAGGATAGAAGCCGAAGACAATCGTAAGCACGACGAGCGGCGTCATCACCGCGATCTCGCGCCAGGTCAAATCGGTGATGAATTTGAGGCTCGGCTTCTCCAGTCTGCCGAACATGAGGCGGCCATAGAGCCAGAGCGCGTAGGCCGCCGAAAGGACGACCCCGGTGGTGGCGAGGAACGCCACCCAGGTGTTAATGCGGAAGGCGCCGACGAGACTCAAGAACTCACCGACGAAGCCGGAGGTGCCCGGCAAACCGACATTGGCGAGCGTGAACACCATGAAGCAGAAGGCATAAAGCGGCATGCGGTCGGCGAGCCCCCCATAGGCCGCGATCTCGCGGGTGTGCATGCGGTCGTAGATCACACCGACGCAGAGGAACAGCGCGCCGGAGACGATGCCGTGGGACAGCATCTGGAAGATCCCGCCTTGCAGGCCCTGCATGGTGAGGGTGAACACGCCGATGGTGACGAAGCCCATATGCGCGACTGAGGAATAGGCGATCAGTTTCTTTACATCCTCCTGCGCGAGCGCCACCAGGGAGGTGTAGATGATGGCGATTACGGAGAGCGCGAAGACGAGCGGCGCGAACTGCGCCGAGGCAAGCGGAAACATCGGGATGGAGAAGCGCAAGAAGCCGTAGCCGCCCATCTTCAGAAGAATGCCGGCAAGGATCACGGAGCCCGCGGTCGGCGCCTCGACATGGGCGTCTGGGAGCCAGGTGTGCACCGGCCACATGGGCAGCTTCACCGCGAAGGAGGCGAGGAAGGCAAACCAGAGCCAGGTCTGCATCGAGGCAGAAAAGCCATGGGTCAGCAGCGTGGGAATGTCCGTAGTCCCCGCCTCCCAATAGATCGCCATGATGGCGAGCAGCATGAGCAGCGAGCCCGCGAGCGTATAGAGAAAGAACTTGAAGCTCGCATAGACGCGGCGCGGCCCACCCCAAATGCCGATGATGAGGAACATTGGGATCAGCCCGCCCTCGAAGAAAAGATAGAACAGCACGAGGTCGAGGCTCGTGAATACGCCCAGCATCAAGGTCTCGAGCACAAGGAAGGCGAGCATATATTCCTTCACCCGCGTCGTGATCGACTGCCAGCTCGCCAGAATGCAAATCGGCATCAGCAATGCGGTGAGCAGGACGAAGGGCAAGGAGATGCCGTCGACGCCCATATGGAAGCTTATCTCACCCAGCCAAGCGCGGCGTTCGACGAACTGGAATTGCGCCGTCGTTGAATCGAATTCCCGCCAGAGCAGCAGCGACAGAGCAAAGGTGAGAAGCGTGGTCCAGAGCGCAATGAAGCGGGTGTTGCTGACGGCGCTCGCATCGTCACCGCGCAGGAGCACGATCAGCAGCGCGCCCAGCAGCGGCAGGAAGGTGATGGTGGAGAGGATCGGCCAGCCGAAGCTCATCGCGGCAGCCCTCCCCCCGCAAAGATGAAATAGGTGATCAGGAGGGCCACGCCGATCAGCATGACGAAGGCGTAGTGATAGATGTAGCCGGTCTGGAGCCGCACCACGCGGTTAGTGATGTCGATCACGCGGGCCGCCACCCCGTCAGGCCCCAGCCCATCGATGACGGCGCCGTCGCCCGTCTTCCACAGAAAGCGCCCGAGTCGTTTGGCCGGCCGCACGAAGAGAACGTCGTACAGGGCGTCGAAATACCAGGCATGCAGCAGAAACTGGTAGACCCCGCGAAAGCGCTTGGCGAGGCCGAAGGGCACGAGCGGATTGCGGATGTAGAAGTACCAGGCAATCCCGAAGCCGGCGGCCATGGCGAGTGTCGGCGCCAGCATCACCAGGATCGGCACCTCGTGGCCGGCCTCCGTCGCATGGGTCACGAGCGACCCGCGCCAGAACGCGGCTTGGTCCGCGCCGATGAAGAGGTGCTCGAACAGGACGCCGGCGAACAGCGAGCCAAGCGCGAGAATCACCAGTGGCAGCTCCATGGTCCAAGGCGGTTCATGGGCATGCTCCAGCACCTCGGGCTTCTCGCGGGGCTTGCCCTCGAAGGCGAGGAACATCAGCCGCCAGGAATAGAAGGAGGTCAGCAGCGCCGCGACCGCCGTGAGCACGAAGGCATAAAGCGCGACGGGTGACGCCCCGGCGTAAGCCGCCTCGATGATCGCATCCTTGGAGACGAAGCCTGAGGTGAAGGGGAAGCCGGTCAGCGACAGGGTTCCGATCAGCATCATCGCCCAGGTGAAAGGGATGACTTTGCGCAAACCGCCCATGCGGCGGAGGTCCTGCTCGTGATGCAGCGCGTGGATCACGGCGCCCGCGCCCAAGAACAGAAGCGCCTTGAAGAAGGCATGGGTGAAGAGGTGAAAGATGCCGGTACCGTAGGCGCCGACGCCCTCGGCCACGAACATATAACCGAGCTGCGAGCAGGTCGAATAGGCGACGACCCGTTTGATATCGGTCTGCACCAGGCCCACGGTCGCGGCGAAGAAGGCCGTGGTGGCGCCGATTAAGGTGACGAAGCCGAGCGCGATGGGCGCAAGCTCGAACAACGGCGACAGCCGCGCCACAAGGAACACCCCGGCCGTGACCATAGTCGCGGCATGGATCAGCGCCGAGACGGGGGTCGGGCCCTCCATGGCGTCGGGGAGCCAGGTATGGAGCAGGAACTGCGCCGATTTGCCCATGGCGCCCACGAACAGCAAGAGGCAGATCAGCGTCAACACGTCGACCTGCATCCCTAAGAATTCCATGGTCTTGCCGACCTGGTCCGGGGCGGACGCAAACACCGTGTCGTATTGCAGGCTATTGAACACGGTGAACACGGCAAAGATGCCGAGTGCGAAGCCGAAATCGCCGACGCGGTTGACGATGAACGCCTTGATCGCGGCCGCCTTGGCCGCGGGGCGGTGATACCAGAAGCCGATCAGGAGATAGGAGGCGAGGCCTACGCCCTCCCAGCCGAAGAACAGCTGTAGGAAGTTATCGGCCGTCACCAGCGCGAGCATGGCGAAGGTGAAGAGCGAGAGGTAAGCGAAGAAGCGCGGCCGGTGCGGATCCTCGTCCATATAGCCGATGGAATAGAGGTGCACGAGGCCGGACACGGTGGTCACCACCACCAGCATCACGGCGGTGAGCGTGTCGATGCGGAGCGCCCAGGAGGTCTGCAGCGCGCCGGAGTCGATGAAGCGCAAGAGCTCGATCCGCTCCTCATAGCCTTGGATGCCGACCTGATAGAAGGCGACCCAGGAGAGAATCGCGGTGACGAGGACGAGGCTCGTGGTGACCACTTCGCTCGCCCGTGCGCCGACGAGCCGGCCGAAAAAGCCGGCAAAGATCGCGCCAATCAGCGGCAGAAGAACGATCGCCTGATACATGGGCGGCGTTAGCCCTTCAAGAGATCGATTTCCGCGACATCGATGGTGCCGCGGTTGCGGAAAGTGACGACGACGATGGCGAGGCCGATCGCGGCTTCGGCCGCGGCGACGTTCAGCACGATGAGCGCGAAGACCTGCCCTACCAGATCGCCGTGAAAACTAGAGAAGGCGACGAGGTTCAAGTTCACCGCGAGCAGCATCAGCTCAACGCTCATCAGGATAACGATGACGTTCTTGCGGTTCAGGAAGATACCGAAAATGCCGAGCGTGAACAGGATCGCTGCGACAGTGAGGTAGTGGGACAGGCCGACGGTCACGACAGTCCCCTCCCCGTTTCGACCTCGACCACCTCGACCGCCATTTCGCGTGTGCGTTGCACCTGGCGCGTGACCGACTGGCGCCTGACACCCTGCTTATGCTGCAGGGTGAGCACGATGGCGCCGATCATGGCGACAAGCAGGATTAGGCCAGCGGCCTCGAACAGGTAGACGTATTTCGTGTAGAGGATCTGGCCAAGCGCCGCGGTGTTGCTCATCTCCGACGCCGGAGGCGAGGGCGCCTGCGCGGCGGCTTGGGGCGCCGTCACCCAGGCGCCGACGATGAAGATCAGCTCGACGAGGAGCAGGACGCCGACGGTGGCGCCGACTGGCAGATATTTGAGGAAACCCGCTTTGAGCACGGCGAAGTCTACGTCGAGCATCATCACCACGAACAGGAACAGCACGAGGACCGCGCCGACATAGACCACGACCAGGATCATGGCGAGGAATTCGGCGCCGAGCAGCACGAAGAGCCCGGCCGCGTTGAAGAAGGCGAGGATAAGGAAGAGCACCGCGTGCACCGGGTTCTTCACGGCGATGACCATGAAGGCCGAGGCCACGCATATCCCGGCGAAGAGATAGAAGAACAGCGCCGACAGCATCAATAGACCTCGCCCCCGCTGGCGGTCACCGATAAGGCGCATCGAGCGCCAGGTCCTTGGCGATCTCGCGCTCCCAGCGGTCGCCATTCGCAAGCAGCCGCTCCTTGTCGTAGTAAAGCTCCTCGCGCGTCTCGGTGGTGAACTCGAAATTCGGTCCCTCCACAATGGCGTCCGCCGGGCACGCCTCCTGGCAGAAGCCGCAATAGATGCATTTCACCATGTCGATGTCGTAGCGCGTGGTCCGGCGCGTGCCGTCGTTGCGGCGGGGTCCGGCCTCGATGGTGATGGCTTGCGCCGGGCAGATCGCCTCGCAGAGCTTGCAGGCGATGCAGCGCTCCTCACCGTTCGGATAGCGCCGCAGCGCATGCTCGCCGCGGAATCTGGGCGAGAGCGGCCCCCTTTCGAAGGGGTAGTTTATGGCTGCCTTGGGTCTCACGAAATATTTGAGCGCGAGCCAAAAGGCCGACAGAAACTCGGTCAGCAACAGGGTCTTGGCGGCCTCGGCAACCCGCTTCACGCTTTATCTCCTCTCAATTCGCTTGCTGCCAAAGCTGAAGGATGGCCGCCACGATTACGACCATGGCAAGCGACAATGGCAGGAACACCTTCCAGCCAAGCCGCATCAGCTGGTCGTAGCGGTAACGGGGCACCATGGCCTTGACCATGGCGATCAGAAAGAACAAGAAGCAAACCTTCCCCATGAACCATACCACACCTGGAATCCAGGTGAAGGGCGGCACCGGGAACAGCGGCAGCCAGCCGCCCAGGAACAAGACGGTGCCAAGCCCGCACATCAGCACGACGGCGACATACTCACCGAGCATGAAAAGCATGTAAGGCGTTGAGGAATATTCGACCATGAAGCCCGCGACGAGCTCCGACTCCGCTTCGAGCAGGTCGAAGGGCGGCCGGTTGGTCTCGGCGAGCGCCGAAACGAAAAACACCACGAACATGGGGAGAAGCGGCAGCCAATACCAACCGAATAGCCCGAACGGCCCGCTTTGCGCTTTGACAACGTCGTTCAGATTGAGCGAGCCCGCGCAGAGCAGCACGGTGATGATGACGAAGCCGATCGAGACCTCGTAGGAGACCATCTGCGCCGCCGAGCGAAGCGCCGCGAGGAAGGCGTATTTCGAGTTCGACGCCCAGCCGGCCATGATCACGCCGTAGACCTGCAACGACGAGACGGCAAAGATGTAGAGGATGCCAACATTGATGTCGGCAACCGCCCAGCCGTCGGCTACCGGGATCACCGCCCACGCCGACAGGGCGAGCCCGGCGGTGACGAGGGGTGCCAGCAGGAAGACGCCCTTATTGGCGGAAGCCGGGATCACGGGCTCCTTGAAGACGAATTTCAGCAGGTCGGCGAAGGATTGGAGCAGGCCCCATGGCCCGACTACATTTGGCCCGCGGCGGAGCTGCACCGCGGCCCAGACCTTCCGGTCGGCATAGAGCAGAAAGGCGACGATGATCAGCAGTGTCACCAGCAGGAGCAGGCTCTGCCCGATGATGATGGCAAGCCGCAGTCCATAGCTCGACCAGAGCTCAGCCATCGGTGCCCGTCGCCTCTTCGGTGCTCGTCGCATGCATCGCGCTCAAGCTCGCCATGATTTCGGATGCCCGCGCGATTGGGTTCGTCAGATAGAAATCGGCAATGGACTGCCCGAAGCGCTCCTTGCCGGTCTTGCCTCCTTTGGCGGCCAGTCTCTCGATGGCGGCGGCATCGGCGGGGATGACGGTGTCGAGCAGAGCGAGGTGCGGGCAGGCGGCGAACATCTTGGCACGGAGCTCGGCGACCGTGTCGAAAGGCAGAGGTTGCCCGAGCGCGCCCGAAAGCGCGCGCAAGATCTTCCAGTCCTCGCGCGCCTCACCCGGCGGGAAGACGGCGCAAGCGGTCATTTGCGGTCGGCCTTCGGTGTTGACGAAGAGCGCGTCCTTCTCGGTGTAGGCAGCGCCCGGCAGGATGACATCGGCGCGATGGGCGCCCCGGTCGCCATGGCTGCCCTGATAGATGACAAAGGCCTGCCCCAGCCTTTCCGTCTCGATCTCATCGGCGCCGAGGAGGTAGACGGCTTCAATCGCGCCGCTCCCCGCCCCATTGAGGATGGCGTCGACGTCGCTGCCGCCTTTGCCCGGCACCAGGCCGAGGTCGAGACCGGCAACGCGGGCGGCGGCGGTGTGAAGCACACTGAATCCAATCCAGCCGAGGGCTGGTTTGACGGCACCCATCGCAAGCGCGGCTTTGGCGGCGAGCGCCAGCACGCCTTCGCCGTCGGCTCGCACAAGCGCAGCCTGGCCGATAATCACCAGCGACCGCTCGGCTCCCTTTGCCTTCTCGAGAAAGGGATGGGAGCCGTCGGCGACTTTGGCGAGGGTCTCGGGGCCGGCGCCGAGATGCTCGTAGGCATAGGTCAGGTCAACCGGCTCGCCGATAAGGCCGATGGGAAGCCGCCCTTGCGCCTGCCGCCAGCGCTTTAAGATGCGCGCATTGAGCACCGGCGATTCGAGGCGTGGATTGGTGCCGATGAGGAGAATGGCGTCGGCCTGCTCGATGCCTTCGACGGTCGCGTTGAAGAGGTAGGTAGCGCGGCCAAGTGCGGGATCAAGCTTGGCGCCGTCCTGCCGGCAATCGATGTTGGGCGAGCCAAGCTGCTCGGCCAGAAGCTTGAGCGCGAACATCTCCTCGGCCCCGGCGAGGTCGCCGGCGAGGGTCGCGAAGCGGTCGCCGTCGAGGCCCTTCAGCTTCCGGGCGACGACGGACAGGACCTCGTCCCAACTGGCTGGCTCAAGCCGCCCGTCACGCCGGACATAAGGCCGGTCGAGACGCTGCAGGCGCAAGCCGTCCCAGACATGGCGCGTCTTGTCAGAGATCCATTCCTCATTGATGGCGTCGTTGACGCGCGGGAGAAAGCGTAAGACCTCGCGCCCGCGGGAGTCGATGCGGATATTGGAGCCGAGCGCGTCCATGACGTCGATCGACTGGGTCTTGGTGAGCTCCCAGGGACGAGCGACGAAAGCGTAAGGCCTCGAGGTGAGCGCGCCCACGGGGCAGAGGTCGACGACATTGCCTGAGAGCTCCGAGATCATGCCGTGCTCGAGATAGGTGGTGATCTCCATGTCCTCGCCGCGGCCGATGGCGCCAAGCTCCTCGACGCCCGCGACCTCGGTCATGAAGCGAATGCAGCGCGTGCAATGGATGCAGCGGGTCATGTAGGTGCCGATCAGAGGCCCGAGATATTTATCCTCGACAGCACGCTTGTTGTCGCCGAAGCGGCTCGCATCGAAGCCATAGGCCATGGTCTGGTCTTGAAGATCGCATTCGCCGCCCTGGTCGCAGATGGGGCAATCGAGCGGATGATTGATGAGCAGGAACTCGAGCACGCCCTCGCGCGCCTTCTTCACCATCTCTGAGTTGGTGATGATGGTCGGTGGGGTTCCGTCGCGCCCAGGCCGGAGATCGCCGACCCCCATGGCGCAAGAGGCGACGGGCTTCGGCATCCCGGCGACCTCGACCAGGCACATGCGGCAATTGCCGGCGATGGAGAGACGCTCGTGATAACAGAAGCGCGGGATCTCGATGCCGGCGAGGCTACAGGCCTGGATCAGCGTGATGCCGTTCGGTACCTCAATCTCGCGGTTATTGATGATCAGCTTCGGCATTTTTGGTGCCTTGCTCCTCTACTCCGCCGCGACGGGGACCGAGGGCGACAGGGGTCGCGTGCTTTGCGCGTCGATGCGCTCCTCGATGACGTGGCGGAAATGGCGGATCAGCCCCTGCACCGGCCAGGCCGCCGCATCGCCCAGCGCGCAGATGGTGTGGCCCTCCACCTGGTAGCTGACTTGGAGCAGCATATCGATCTCACGCTTCTCGGCTTGGCCTTTCGTCATGCGCTCCAGCACCCGCCACATCCAGCCAGTGCCCTCGCGGCAGGGCGTGCATTGCCCGCAACTCTCATGCTTGTAGAAATAGGAGAGCCTGGCGATGGCGCGGATCATATCGGTCGACTTGTCCATGACGATGACGGCCGCAGTGCCTAGCCCGGTCTTCAGTTCCTTCAGGCTGTCGAAATCCATGGGCAGGTCGTTGCACTGGCTTGCCGGGATGCATGGCACGGACGAGCCGCCCGGGATGACCGCGAGCAGATTGTCCCAGCCGCCGCTAACGCCGCCCGCGTGAATGTCGATCAGCTCGCGGAGCGGGACGCCCATCTCCTCTTCGACATTGCAGGGCTTGTTCACATGGCCCGAAAGGCAGAAAAGCTTAGTGCCGGTGTTGTTGGGTTTGCCGAGAGAGGCGAACCAGGTCGCGCCACGGCGAAGGATATCGGGCACGACTGCGATCGATTCGACATTGTTGACGGTGGTTGGTGCGCCATAAAGCCCAACATTGGCGGGGAATGGCGGCTTCAGCCGCGGCATGCCCTTCTTGCCTTCGAGGCTTTCGAGCAGCGCCGTCTCCTCGCCGCAAATATAGGCCCCTGCCCCGTGATGGAGATACAAATCGAAGTCCCAGCCGTGTGAGTTGTTCTGGCCGATCAGCTTCGCGTCATAGGCCTCGTCGATCGCGGCTTGCAACACCTTCCGCTCTCGGATGAACTCGCCGCGAATGTAGATGTAGGAGACATGCGCGCGCATGGCGAAGGCCGCGAGCAACGCGCCCTCGATGAGAAGATGCGGGTCATGGCGCATGATGTCCCGGTCCTTGCAGGTGCCGGGCTCGGACTCATCAGCATTGATCACGAGATAGCTTGGACGGCCGTCGGATTGCTTCGGCATGAACGACCATTTGAGCCCCGTCGGGAAGCCCGCGCCGCCGCGACCCCTTAGGCCCGAGGCCTTCACCTCCTCGATGATGGCTTCATGACCCCGGTCGATCATGGCCTTGGTGCCGTCCCAGGCGCTGCGGGCGCGCGCGGCTTTGAGCCGCCAGTCATGGAAGCCGTAAAGATTTTTGAAGATACGATCGGAGTCTTTGAGCATCACTGCGGCTCCGTCTCATAGAGCGACGGCTCCGTCAGCGTGGTCGGTCCGCCAGACGGCTCGGAGGAATGACGTCCGTCCTGCGGGCCGGGCTCAACCTTGCGGCCCTCTCGCAGATCGACGAGGATCCGCTCCAGGCTTTCTGGCGTCAGGTCCTCATAATAGTCATCGTTGATCTGGACGATCGGCGCGTTGACGCAAGCACCCAAACACTCGACCTCGACCCAGGAGAAAAGTCCGTCCTCGGTGACATGGCCCGGCTCGCCGATCAGCTTGCGGCACGTGGATTTGAGCGTATCGGCGCCGCGCAGCCAGCAGGGGGTGGTGCCGCAAAGCTGCACGTAGTAGCGCCCGACCGGCGCCAGATTAAACATGGTGTAGAAGGTCGCGATCTCATAGACCCGGATATAGGCCATACCGAGCATGTCGGCGATGGCGCAAAGCGCGGGCTCGGGCAGCCAGCCGCCGCATTGCTCCTGCGCCCGCCACAACAGCGGCAGGACCGCGGAGGCTCGGCGCCCTTCGGGATATTTCTTGAGCTGGCCCTTTGCCCAGTTGAGATTTTCGGGCGTGAAAGCGAAGGCTTCGGGCTGCTCGGTGGCAAGGCGGCGGACGCTCATTGATTACGCTTTTCCCCGCGAAACTCGCAGTTCACCGTCAAGACCAAGATCAAATGGGGCCGGCTCATCGGTCCACCTCTCCGAACACGATATCGATCGATCCTAACACTGCCGAGACATCGGCCAGCATATGGCCTCGACAGAGGAACTCCATGGCCTGGAGATGCGCAAAACCCGGCGCCCTGATCTTGCAGCGGTAAGGGCGGTTGGTGCCGTCGGCGACGAGATAGACGCCGAACTCACCCTTGGGAGCTTCCACCGCCGCGTAGACTTCGCCGGCGGGCACGTGATAGCCCTCGGTGTAGAGCTTGAAGTGGTGGATCAGCGCTTCCATCGAGCTCTTCATCTCGGCGCGCCTGGGCGGCACCATCTTGTGGTTCTCCACGGTGACCGGCCCGAGCTCGGTCGAGAGCCGCTCGCAAGCTTGCCTCATGATGCGCACCGACTGACGCATCTCCTCCATGCGCACGAGATAGCGGTCGTAACAGTCGCCGTTCTTGCCGATGGGAATGTCGAACTCAAGCTCCGCGTAGCACTCGTAGGGTTGGCTCTTGCGCAGGTCCCAGCGGGCGCCGGAGCCGCGGACCATGACGCCGGAGAAGCCCCGGGCCCAAGCATCCTCGAGCTTCACCACGCCGATATCGACGTTGCGTTGCTTGAAGATCCGGTTGTCGGTGAGCAGCCCCTCGATGTCGTCGCAGACTTTGAGGAAGGGATCGCAGAAGGCGTGGATGTCGGCGACGAGCTCTGGCGGCAGGTCCTGATGCACGCCGCCGGGGCGGAAATAGGCGGCGTGCATGCGGCTGCCGCTCGCCCGCTCGTAGAACACCATCAGCTTTTCTCGCTCCTCGAAACCCCAAAGCGGCGGGGTGAGCGCGCCCACATCCAGGGCCTGGGTGGTGACATTGAGGAGGTGGGAGAGCAGGCGGCCGATCTCCGAATAGAGCACGCGGATGAGCTGGGCGCGCTTCGGCACCGCGACGCCCACGAGCTTCTCCACCGCGAGCGAATAGGCGTGCTCCTGGTTCATCGGCGCCACGTAGTCGAGGCGGTCGAAATAGGGCAGCGCCTGAAGATAGGTCTTGTACTCGATCAGCTTCTCGGTGCCGCGATGGAGCAGCCCGATATGGGGGTCGACGCGCTCGACCACCTCGCCGTCGAGCTCGAGCACGAGGCGCAAGACGCCGTGAGCGGCGGGATGCTGCGGACCAAAATTGATGGTGAATTTGCGGTTCTCGGTGTCCGCGGCAGGGGCCTTGGTCTCGGTCATCCTACGTCCACTTCGGCAGCAAATTTCGCGGCTTTGGCGGCGACGGATTTCTTGAATCGGTCCCAGTTGACGATGAAGCGCTCATGGGTGCCGGAGCCGATCTCGTCGATGCCGTCATGCGCGCGGAGCGTGAAGCGCGTCCGCGGTCCCCTCACCTCGACGCATTCGGCCTCGACCGTGACGGTCAGTCCTGGCGGGGTCGCGGCCTTATGCGAGACGTCGATATGCACTCCGAGACTGCCCTCGCCCGGGTCGAGATGAGCTGTTAGCAGCTGCACGCAGGTCCACTCCATGAGCCCGACCATGAAGCCTGTGGCGAACACCTCGGGCATCTCCCGCAACTCGGCCGCCTCGGCATAAAGATGCGGCACGGTCTTGGTTTCGGGCACGGTGTAGGAGAAGTGATGCCTTAGGCCCGCCTTGAGGGATGGCTTCATGGCTTCGCGTCCTTATCGCCGGCACGGAGGTCGCGGGCCTCTCCGGCCTTCTCGTCCCCGGGGATGGCGGTGTCCATGCCCTCCCAGGGGCTCAGGAAATCGAAGCTGCGGTATTCCTGCATCAGCTTCACGGGCTCATACACCACGCGCTTCAACTCGTCGTCGTAGCGGAGCTCGACGAAGCCCGTGAGCGGGAAGTCCTTGCGCAAAGGGTGACCCTCGAAGCCGTAATCGGTGAGGATACGCCGGAGATCCGGGTGGCCGGAGAAGAGGATGCCATAAAGGTCGTAGGCCTCGCGTTCAAACCAATTGGCCGCCGGGAAAAGGCCGACCAGGCTTGGCACGGGCGTCTCCTCGTCGGTCGTGACGCGGACGCGAATGCGATGGTTATGCCAGGGACTGAGCAAATGATAGACCACGTCGAATCTCCGCTCGCGCTCTGGGTAGTCGACGCCGCAAATGTCGATCAGGCAGCCAAAGCGGGAGGCTGGATCGTCGCGCAGGAACTCGATCGTGGGGAGAAGCTGCTCGCGCTCGACCTCGACGGTGAGCTCGCCAAACGCCACGCGCCAGGAGGCCAGCGCGGGCCTGAGGCGATCTGCGAGATAACCGCCGAGCTCATTAAGGGCTTCGTCCATCAAGCGTCCTGGACTTAAGAGAAGGTTTCAGCGTTCGATGGTGCCGGTCCGCCTGATCTTCTTCTGCAACAGGAGCACGCCATAGACGAGCGCCTCGGCGCTTGGCGGGCAGCCAGGCACGTAGATGTCCACAGGCACGATGCGGTCGCAGCCGCGAACCACCGAATAGGAATAGTGATAATAGCCGCCGCCATTGGCGCAGGATCCCATGGAGATGACGTAACGCGGATCGGGCATCTGGTCGTAGACCTTGCGCAGCGCCGGGGCCATCTTGTTGCAGAGCGTGCCGGCAACGATCATCACGTCGGACTGTCTCGGGCTGCCACGTGGGGCGAAGCCGAAGCGCTCGAGGTCGTAGCGGGGCATCGACGCCTGCATCATCTCTACCGCGCAGCAGGCGAGCCCGAAGGTCATCCACATCAAAGAGCCGGTGCGCGCCCAGTTGATGAGATCGTCGGCGGTGGTGAGCAGAAACCCCTTGTCGGCGAGCGCGTCGGAGAACTCGCCAAAGCTCGCTTGCGCCGGCGTGATGAGGCCGCCGCTCCTGCCCTCCTTGGGCTGCTCGAAATTGACTTCAGGACTTAATCCCATTCGAGCGCGCCTTTCCGCCACTCATAGATGAAGCCGACGGTGAGTATGGCGAGGAACACCATCATCGACCAGAAACCGAACGGGCCCACGTCCTTGAACGCCACCGCCCAGGGGAACAGAAACGCGACCTCAAGGTCGAAGATAATGAACAAGAGCGACACCAGGTAGAAGCGCACGTCGAATTTCATGCGCGCGTCGTCGAAGGCGTCGAAACCGCATTCATAAGCCGAGACCTTCTCCGGGTCGGGCTTGTGTACGGCGATGACGAACGGAGCGACGAGCAGCGCGCCGCAGATGACGAAGGCGAGGCCGACGAAGATGACGAGCGGCAGATAGGCCTGGAGGAGCTGGCTCATGGTATGGCGCCTCACGCTGACGGCTCAAGAGCCAAGGCAGTCGACCTACGGTCAACGGCGGCACGCTCTCGTTAACGCCCGAAGGGAGGCTTAGCGCAGCAAGATATCGCTGGCAAGAAAACGCGGGCCATCCGCGTCTGGGACCGAGGCAAAATAGGCGGCTTCCTGGCGCTAGCGTAAGCGGATTGGGAGGAGATGCCGCGCCTCAAGCCGAACTTCGGGGGCCGAGCGACATCCGGCGGCTCTTGCAGTGAATGGCGGGAGTGACGGGGCTCGAACCCGCGACCTTCGGCGTGACAGGCCGACGCTCTAACCAACTGAGCTACACCCCCTCGCCGGCCGCTGCAGAGGCCAGGGGCAATCTTAGAGGCATGTACGGGCTGGGATTCACCAAGTCAAGGCGAGGACCATTCCTGCATCCCGCAAAGCCAGTTTGAGCGATGGTGGCCGCCTTGGGGAGTGTCCTCGATGGACCGAAGCCCAACGACAGGCCTCGCATGCATGACCAGTCGCCGTCTCATGCGGCAGAGGATAAAGTCGCCTTTCAGCTGCCGGCCACCGACAACAAGGGCCCGTCGCGCTGGGACGGCAAGCGGCCTTTGATGTGGAAACAAGCGGCGTAGCCGCCGCTTGATCATGACGAAGGTGTGAGCCGAGGCCCTAGCGTCAATAGGATTGCAGCATGGCGCGAAATGCGGTGGTGGGCATTTCAATAGTCCTCCTTGTCGCCATGACGATTGGGCTACTCGTGAGGGAGAAATGCCGTCTTGGTGACGTCCATTGGTCAATCTGTACAATGATGGGGATGCCCACCGTAGGCGCCCCGTTTCCGGCGCCTGAGCCATGAATGAAGCATCGCTAAAAATCGAACTCTGCGACGACGAGATCATCGTCACGCTGCCGGGCACGAGCTACATCGTCACGTACTACAAGCCGGCAAACTCCCCTCAGCTTTTGGCAAAGCACATTGCCGATAGGGACGATAAGTATGCCTTCATGAAACTGTCTGAGTTCCTCGCAGAGGCGTTCGCGGTTTCAGTTGCCCGCTAATCCTGGCTGACGAAACAAGTATGTGGCGTGACAGCGAGACCAGCACCAACCCCGCGAAGGAAATCTTTCGGGCCTTGGCGCCAGGCATGGCCAGCGTCTCGCAACCGCTGATGCTGTCGATCTCGACGCCATGGGCGAAGGAAGGCCAGCACTACGAGACCACGCCAAGCACTTCGGCGACGATGAAAGCCGGGTCCTGGTGTGGCAGGTCGCTTCAGCCACGATGAACCCAACTTTGGACGCCCAGGTGATCGCGGATGCCTACCTCGACGATCCTGAGGCTGCTCGGGCAGAATACGGCGGCGAGTTCCGCTCCGACGTCTCCAGCTTCATCGACCGCTCGACATGACGGAGAAGGCGGCATGAATCCGATGGACGGACTTAGACGAGCCAGGCGGCTCACCGATCTCAAAATCCGCGAGGTCAGCTCGGTCGATAGAGGCGCGGGCGTTGGCGTCGACGTCTTGTTGATGAAGCGTGACGATGTGGAGCCGCTCGACGTCTCCGATGAGGCGCTCGACCTTCCGGAGCGGATGGAGAAGATCATCCGCGACGGCGGCGTCTTCGACCAGGAAGCCCTCGCCGAGGCGGTGCACGAATATCACGAGGCCAGCGTCGCGAAGGCCAGGGCCGATCACGCCGAAGACAAGGCCCGCCGTCGGCGGAAGGATAAAGCGGAAGCAGAGCAACGCGCGGCCGCACAACGACAGACCCTTAAAGCAGGAGATGGAGACCACACACATGGCAGACATGATCTTGATTGCGAAGGCCGTTGCGGCGGGTGCGCCGACGACGGTGACGAAGGCACAGTTCTTCGATGAGCTGAGTAAGCGAGCAGAGGCCGAGAAGAAGCCTGGGGAGAGCGTTGCGCAGGCGTTCGCCAGGTTCGCCGACACCGATGTCGGCAAGGTGCTAATGCAGGCGCACAAGCTCGCAGGCGGGCCTGATCATCAGTTCAAACGGCCCGTGCCGTCGCCGGTGCGGAAGGCATCGCCAGCAATGGACAAGCTCATGCAGCTTGCGGCTGCCCGCTCGAAGGCCAGCCCCGAGCTTTCGCCCGAGCAGTCATTCGCGGCGGTCTACACGGACCCGGCAAACAAGGACGTAGTTGCAGGTCTGCGGCAGCAGCATCGCGGCCGAAGACCCATATCGTCATCACCGGCATCGACGAAAGTCCCGCCTATTACGCCAACCACGTTGAGATCGGCCATAGCCCCCACGAATTCGAGATGATTTTTGCGCGGTTGCCAGCAAAACTATCCGAAGAAAAGATGCTGGAACTGAAAGCGAGCGGCAGGCTTGAAACTGAGGCATTAGCGCGGATCATCATTCCGCCAAGCCTCATGCTAGACCTGTTTAAGAGTGCTCAACATCCAAAAGGACACGTATGAGAAGAACGTCGGCCCGCTCTTGCAGCCCGGTGCCGGAGGACCAAAAGATGAGTGATATTGCGTATCTTGGAAAGAAAACTGCGACGACGAGCACTGAAGGCTTTGGCTCTACAACGAGCTCGGCCAGCAATGTTGGTTTATCTCCTCGCCTGGTGAAGCCGACCACAAGACAGGCGCACGCCTCTAAGGAGTTTGAGGCTGCTGTGTACGCTTATGTCAGAGCAGTACGCACTCTCGGGCGCACCAGCATCACTGTCTCTGAGATTGGTAAAGCCTTGTCGTTGCCTCGAAACGCGGTGTTTGCAGCTGTCCGGCAGCTGAAGGACAAGGGCATCAAAGTCGCCGGATGAGCTTCGCGCACTACAGGTTCCCACTCAAGAAAGAGGGAAAAGAGAATTGGTGCTCTCTCGCTTCTATGGGTATCCGGCGCCTAGGCATCATTGCCTACCATTTTGATGTGAAGGAAAAGTATCCATTCGCTGGCGGGCACCGCCATCGGTTCGCTGTGGCGCAGAAAGACATCCACCTGCTTTTCCCGCCCGATCATGAAATCGTGGTGGACATAAGTGAGGTTAAGACCGCATCACCACCAAAGCGAAAACACGATAAACGCAGATAGCAGGGCCCCGGCCGAAGCCGACGCACCGCCTCAGCTTTCGACAAGAACCCTCAAAAACCATGGTCGCGTTATTTCAACAGCAATCGGTGGACCGCATGTAGGGAGGATTAAATGGCCGACAGAATGCACGCGATCCGACATTGGCTTACACGGTTTGGCGAACTGTCCGCTCACCCTGGTTCCTTTGGCGTTATCATCGTTTACGCCATGCTCTGGTTCATCTTTGACCGGGATACGCTCGATTGGAATGCCTTTGCCACGTTAGCTGTCTGGCTCATGACCCTGCTCATACAGCGCGCAGAATATCGCGATACGCAAGCGATGCAGGCGAAGCTCGACGAGTTACTGCACGCGCATGGTCGAGCAAACAATGCACTTACGAAAATTGACTATGAGGAACCTGAGGACATTGCGCGCCATCGGACTGAGGCTCGGGCGCGGGATTAGTCGCTGACGTTACTAGAACGATGCAGCAAAAAGGGCGCCAGCCGAAGCCGACGCCCTTGGTTGAATTGTCTTAGAGTTATGGGCAGTACCAGACCGGACCCGCACCCACACAGCCTTGGGTCTCCCAATCGTCCGGCCGAGAACTATAGCGGTGCCCCCAATCGCGATCGCCATAATGGTACTTCTTGCCCTCGGACCTATCCTTATCCTTATGCTCGTCAGCTTGAACGAGCTTTGTGGACGCTGCTTGATTTGGCTCCGAAGCCGGGATTGGCCCAGCCCAAGCCGTCGACATGCTCAACGATAGAGCGGTCGCGGCCAAAATTGACTTCATCATCATGTGTTTACTCCTTTGGTTGGCCCGTAATAGGTGAACCGAACTCTGCGCAGATAGTTCCTATTTACGGACGCCAGGAACACAGATTGGGTCGAGAACCGGGACCGATAAAAGCGAGGGCGGCAAGTTACCAGGCCATGCCGCCCTCTAAGCCGCTCAGTACCGACGCCTCATCCGCTCCACGCACAGCAAAACAGGGCGGGAACAAGCTGCATCGTCAGGCGGGCTTCCTCAGAGGGCTCTTCCTTAGGCGATGGGTCCAGCGGCTTGCCGGCCTTCCTGGCTGCTTCCTCGCGCTCGCGCCGTCGCCGCTCCTTGAAACGGCGCTGTCGCTCGGCCCCCGTCATTGCCTTAGCGCCGATAGGTCGTCTTGCCATGACGAGCAGTCCCCCTACGGCTCGGAACACGGGACAAGGGAGAATCCTGCGCCGACCCAACGAAGCCCGTGCGAGGGTTCCGGAAAAGAAGAAGCCCCGGCGCGGGGAGCGGCACCGGGCTTAGTTGTGCGTGAACTAACCGGTGGCATCCTTGCCGCCGAGCGAACATCTTATCAGTCCGGTTCAGTCGTGGCGCTGTGGCGTCACGCCGCTTATTGTTACAAATCCACTCAAATACGCTGACTTCCAGAGCGATTATGTAACGTATTAATTAGCCAATCCCCTTCATAATTGTGTTGGGCTCAAAATTTGCGTAGTACGCCATGGTTGCTAGATGGTGGGCACGCATCCCTAGGGAGAAACGCATGCGCGAGCTAAACAGCATTGAGCTGCAGGCCGTCTCTGGCGGTTTAAAGGCACCTACTCCTGTTTGTCGTCCTGTATGCCGTCCAGTCCGAGTCAGCTGCAGACCCGAGAGGAAATGCGGCGGTACTCCAGTTCCGGCCCAACCTGCCCGGTAAACAGACTACTAGCTCTTCCGACGAGAGAACTCCCCCCTTCCTTCCTCAGGCGGAGGGAGCTTCTCTTTCGCTTCAGCGGCGAGGCGCCCCGCGCCGCGCCCCCCGAAGCCGTTTGACCTCATCATTATAGTCCCCCCTTCGACGTCACCGCCTTTGCGATCATCAGCACGCGCGGGCGCCGCTATAAGTTCACGTCGACGCCCGATGGCGACGTCGACTGTCATCGTGAGAATTGGCGTTTCCCGATGACCGATGGTCGCTCAATATGGGACGTGAATATTCCAACTCCCCCAGCTCTGACGCACGCGGTGCACGAGCCGCTTCGCCAGGTGCGAGCCACTGACCGAGATCGACTTCTACCGTGAGCGGCTTGAGGGCTGCATGTCGTGCAACGTCTGGATCACTACCGCCGGCGCCCGGCGCAAAATCCCCCAGGAAGACATCGAGGCTCTGAGAGGCATCAGCCGCGACGTTGACCGCTGACGGCCCCGCTAAGGCTTTGTATGCCAGCGCCGATCCGGATCGGGTAGAATGGTTGCCTCTCAGTGACGGGACTTACCATGGACCTCACGTTCTGGAGTCGGGAGTGGCCATTGATCAGCGGTGCGCCACATCTAGCAATTGGCGGTGCAATCGTAATCGCTCTGGCCGTTTGGGCTTTCGTTAGCTCGGTCTATCGTCGGCAGATAGACAGATTAAAGACCGAGAGTGGCACCTGCGAAGCCAGGCTTTCCTTGGCGCACCACAGGGAAGCGGTCGTTTCACAAAAACGCAACGAGCTGGAGGCCACGGTTAAACTTCTCAACAATCAGATCACCGCGAACGCAGCGGCAGATGAAATCGCCGCTACAACGCAGAGGGTTGCGACGGTGTCTCGCGAATTGGCTTCTGCAAATTCGGCATTGTCCGAAGCACTTATCCCAGTGCCAATGGCGGTCGAATCCCGCTAAGAACGAATCCCTAAAGAGCCGGACACACTGCGTGAGCCTGATGACGGCCCTTAACTCCCAGGCCCGGCCGCCACGGGCTCACTGTGGGCGCCTGGCGTGGCCTCGCCCGTTACCTTATTTGTTACCTTGCGAGGTCGTCCATTGCCCATCACGCCGCTAACTACTTGATTTATTGGTGGGCGGTGACAGTCTCGAACTGCCGACCTCCTGGGTGTAAACCAGGCGCTCTTCCAGCTGAGCTAACCGCCCCTGCCAACAGAGCGAGATAGAGCAGGCAGGAGGTGCCTGCCTAGCAAAAACAATTAGGCGGAGTCCGCGAAAAGCGAGACTCCGCCCCAAAAGGTCAGCAGCTTCCAAGTCTAGCTGTTGCAGGCCTCTTTGAGGGCCTTGCCGGCGCGGAATTTCGGCACGCGCGAGGCGGGAATCTTTACCTCGGCGCCGGTGCGCGGATTTCGGCCGGTCGAAGCTTTGCGTTGTGCGACCTGGAAATTCCCAAAGCCCACGATCCGGACGGTATCTCCGCCCTGCAAAGCCTTCTCGATATTCTTGAATGTCGCGTCCACGGCCTTCTCGGCCGCATCCTTCGACAGATCGGATTCTTTCGCCACTTGGGCGACAAGCTCAGCTTTGTTCACGGGTGTTCATCCTTTCGCTCGGCCCTAACTTGCGGAGGTCCTAATCCCCCACGGCCGCTTGGGTACGCTCCGATTCACAAACAAGTGGTGTATGAGTGACTGAGAAAACGCGGAAAATCAACAAAAATGGTCCGACTCGTTAATTTGAGCCGGACCATTTAATTGAGGCAAATCAACGGCAGAGCTGCCGTTTAATGCGCGGTCACGCCGGCTGGAGCCTCTTCCTTGGGCGGCACCAGCTTGCCTGCCTCCTCGCTGTCTTCTTCCCAGGAGATCGGCTGCGGGGGGCGCACAAAGGCGATTTTCACCACTTCGTCCATGCGCGAGACCGTACGGATGTCGAGGCTGTTCTTGAGCGCGTCCGGAATCTCCGTAAGATCCTTGGCATTCTCCTCGGGAATAATCACCGTCTTGATGCCAGCCCGAAGCGCCGCGAGCAGCTTCTCCTTCAGTCCGCCAATGGGCAAAATCCGGCCCCTGAGCGTAATCTCGCCGGTCATGGCGACATCGCGCTTCACCGGAATTCCGGTCATCATCGAGACGATGGCCGTCACCATGGCGACGCCAGCCGACGGACCGTCCTTGGGAGTTGCGCCTTCCGGCACATGCACGTGGATATCGCGCTTCTCGAACAAGGGAGGCTTGATGCCGAACTCGACGGCACGCGAGCGGACATAGGCGTTGGCCGCCTGGATCGACTCCCGCATCACGTCGCGCAAATTCCCGGTCACGGTCATCTTGCCCTTGCCCGGCATCATCACGCCCTCGACGGTCAGAAGCTCGCCGCCAACCTCGGTCCAGGCAAGGCCGGTGACGACGCCGACCTGGTCCTCAAGCTCGGCCTCGCCATAGCGGTATTTCGGCACGCCGAGATAGTCCTCGAGGTTCTTGAGGGTGACGTTGATCGACTTCTTCTTGGTGGTGAGCAGCTCCTTCACCGACTTCCGCGCCATCTTGGCGATCTCGCGCTCGAGATTGCGGACGCCCGCTTCGCGCGTATAGCGGCGGATGACCTCCTTCAGCGCGTCGTCGTCGAGGCCCCATTCCTCCGCCTCAAGACCGTGGGCCTTGGTCTGGGCTGGGATCAGGTGGCGGCGCGCGATCTCGATCTTCTCATCCTCGGTGTAGCCCGCAATTCGGATGATCTCCATGCGGTCCATCAACGCCGGAGGGATATTGAGCGTGTTGGCCGTGGTGACGAACATCACGTTCGAGAGGTCGTAATCCACCTCCAAATAATGGTCATTGAAGGTGTGATTCTGCTCCGGGTCCAGCACCTCGAGCAACGCCGAAGCCGGATCGCCGCGGAAATCGGCGCCCATCTTGTCAATCTCGTCGAGCAGGAACAGCGGGTTGATCTTCTTCGCCTTCCGCATCGACTGAATGACCTTGCCGGGCATGGAGCCGATATAGGTGCGGCGGTGGCCCCGGATCTCGGCCTCGTCCCGCACACCGCCAAGGCTCATGCGCACGAACTCACGGCCCGTGGCGCGTGCCATGGACTTGCCGAGCGAGGTTTTGCCGACGCCGGGAGGGCCGACTAGGCAGAGGATCGGGCCCTTCAGCATATTGGTGCGGTTCTGCACCGCGAGATACTCGACGATGCGGTCCTTGACCTTCTCAAGCCCGTAATGATCCTGGTCGAGGATGATCTGCGCCTCGTCGAGGTCGCGCTTGATCTTGCCCTTGACGCCCCACGGGATCGACAACAGCCAGTCCAAATAGTTGCGCACGACCGTGGCCTCGGCCGACATCGGGCTCATCTGGCGGAGCTTCTTCAGCTCGCCGAGCGCCTTCTCGCGCGCCTCCTTGGAAAGCTTGGTCTTGTCGATCTTCTGCTCGATCTCGGCCAGATCGTCCCGGCCCTCCTCGTTGTCGCCGAGCTCCTTCTGGATCGCCTTCATCTGCTCGTTCAGGTAGTACTCGCGCTGCGTCTTCTCCATCTGACGCTTGACGCGGCTCCTGATCTTCTTCTCGACCTGCAGCACCGAGATCTCGCTCTCCATGAGCGTGAACACGCGCTCAAGCCTTTCGGAGATCGTGGTGACCTCAAGCAGCTGCTGCTTCTCGGCGATCTTGATGGCAAGGTGCGAGGCGATGGTGTCGGCGAGCTTCGAGTAGTCCTCGATCTGCGCCGCCGTGCCGAGCACTTCGGGAGAGATCTTCTTGTTGAGCTTCACATAGCTCTCGAACTGGGAGACCACCGAGCGGGCGAGCGCTTCGATCTCGTCCTCGGCGCCGGTCGTCTCGTCGACGCGGCCGATCTCGGCCTCGAAATAGTTCTCGTTCTCGGTATAGCGCTGGATGGCCGCGCGCACGGTCCCTTCGACCAGTACCTTGACCGTGCCGTCGGGCAACTTGAGCAGCTGGAGCACCGAGGCGAGCGTGCCCATGGTGTAGATGCCGTCGGTCGAGGGCTCGTCGTCGCTCGCATTCTTCTGGGCGACGAGCAGGATCTGCTTGTCGGTGCGCATCACCTCTTCTAGCGCCGCGATCGACTTCTCGCGGCCGACGAAGAGCGGCACGATCATGTAGGGGAAGACGACGATGTCGCGAAGCGGCAGGACCGGATAGTGCTCCGGGCCCAATCCTTCACTGCTGTGTGGCTTGAATTCGGTCATGACAGTCCCGTTGTTATAAGCAAGTTGCGCGCCAAAGCGCTGCCCTTGCACCTCTTTTTTTCCCTCGCCAGAATGCCAGCCCGCCTCCGCTCGGGTCATTCCCCCGACTTTTTCGGCAAATGAGAGCGGCGATCCTGCGACATCGCAGCCCGCCGATGCTAGTTGGCGACCGCCAAGGCCGCCGTCAAGATGGCTGCCCCTTACAGAGTCAGCCCAGATTCCCACTATTTTGAGTGGGATTCGGTCGGTCGGGCAAGCGGGAAAGCGGCCTCCCGCGCTCAGGCGCTCGTGCCGAGTTCCTCATGGCGGTCGGAGTAGATGCGCAAGGGTCTGGCCTTGCCCTCGACCACCTCGGCGCTGATCACGATTTCCTCTACCCCCCGCAGGCTCGGCAGCTCGAACATGGTGTCGAGCAGGATGCCCTCCATGATGGAGCGAAGGCCGCGCGCCCCGGTTTTCCGGTCGATCGCCTTCTTGGCGATGGTGCGCATGGCCTCCTCGGCGAAGCTGAGCTGGACGTCCTCCATCTCGAACAGCCGCTGATACTGCCTGACCAAGGCATTTTTGGGTTCGGTCAGGATGCGCATGAGGGCTTCCTCGTCGAGGTCGTCAAGCGTGGCGATCACCGGGACACGGCCGATGAACTCCGGGATCAGGCCGAATTTGAGCAAGTCCTCGGGCTCCACGCCTTTTAGGATATCGCCGGTGCGCCGCTCATCGGCGGCTTCGACTTTGGCGCCGAAACCAATGGAAGTCGAACGACCGCGGGCGTTGATGATCTTCTCAAGCCCGGCAAAGGCGCCGCCGCAGACGAAAAGAATGTTGGTTGTATCGACCTGCAGGAACTCCTGCTGCGGGTGCTTGCGGCCGCCCTGGGGAGGCACGGACGCAACCGTGCCTTCCATGATCTTGAGCAGAGCCTGCTGCACGCCCTCACCCGACACGTCGCGCGTGATCGACGGGTTGTCGGATTTGCGACTTATCTTGTCGACCTCGTCGATATAGACGATGCCCCGCTGCGCCCGCTCGACATTATAATCGGCGGCTTGCAGGAGCTTCAGAATGATGTTCTCGACGTCCTCGCCGACATAGCCTGCTTCGGTGAGTGTGGTGGCGTCGGCCATGGTGAAGGGCACGTCGAGGATGCGGGCAAGCGTCTGCGCGAGCAGCGTCTTGCCGCAGCCCGTCGGCCCGATCAGCAGGATGTTGGACTTGGCGAGCTCGACGTCGGAGTTTTTGCTCGAGTGGTTGAGGCGCTTATAGTGGTTGTGCACAGCAACCGAGAGCACCCGCTTCGCATAATCCTGGCCAATCACGTAGTCGTCGAGGACGGCGCAGATCTCCATCGGCGTCGGCACGCCGTCGCGCGACTTCACGAGGCTCGACTTGTTCTCCTCACGGATGATGTCCATGCAAAGCTCGACGCATTCATCGCAGATGAACACCGTCGGCCCCGCAATGAGCTTGCGGACCTCGTGCTGGCTCTTGCCGCAGAAGGAGCAGTAGAGAGTATTTTTCGAATCGCTTCCGCTCACCTTGCTCATGCGCCTATCCAGTTCCCAATCGCCGATAATGTGGGCCAAATCCGCCACAACGATCGGCTTTTCGTACGTTGTTGCAAATGAGCACCATCCTCCGGGAAAAACTGTCGGAAAGGCAATCTCAGCATGCTAGGGTGCCACTGATCAAGGATTGATTAATCCCGCTCCGGCATCGGGCCGACGACCCGACCGATCAGGCAGCCATGCTGGGATCATGCCTTACCCGCCGCGACGATCGGCCCAACCCAAATCGGGGGCCAGGCCTAACGCTCCGAAGCAAAGTGACCACGCGAACTGCTAGGACACCGGCGCCAACCGCTCCAGCTTCTCTTCAAGGGGGTGGCGCTTGGTGATGACCTCGTCGACGATGCCGAAGGTGCGGGCATCCTCCGCCGACAAAAAATAGTCGCGGTCGAGCGTCTTCTCGATGGTCTCGTAGCTCTGCCCGGTGTGGTGCACATAG
>Ga0116219_10000149_pt1 | contig 69810 bp, 68 predicted proteins | sample Sb_taG_4_FD_91019 | JGI IMG/M metagenome (GOLD analysis project Ga0116219, IMG submission 91019) | Peat soil microbial communities from Weissenstadt, Germany - Sb_50d_6_BS metaG | ecosystem: Environmental > Terrestrial > Soil > Wetlands > Peat | place: Germany: Weissenstadt | collected 2010-09-21 | reverse complement strand
TGGCAACGGGGAGTACCTGGTGTGGAACCTGAGCGGGCACGTGGTCGTCCGGATCACGAATACCAATGCGCCGGCCAATGCGGTGGTGAGCGGTTTGTTCTTCGGCGGGGGCGGCGCTACCACCGGCTCAGGCACGGCGTCGTTCTTGAAGGCCGATACCGCAACTGCCGGATCCTGGAAGGGTGTCTATGGCGCCGACGGCTACAACGTGATCAACGACAGCGCCGGCTACCCCGCTTATGTTACGGTGCAGCCCTCGGGCAACATTCCCTTTACCTGGGCGTCTTCCACCAGCGACACGCGCGCGCTGCAAAAGGCATCTTCGCTCTTCGACCGGATCGCGGCCTGCTGGTACTCGAGCACTTCGTTCAACATCGGCTTGACGTTTAGTGACTCCAATACTCACCAGGTTGCCGTCTACCTGCTGGATTGGGACATTTACGGCGGAGGCCGCACGGAACGCGTGGACATCCTGGACGCGAACGGCAACGTTTTGGACACGCGCCCGGTTTCGAGCTTCGCCAACGGGCAATACCTGGTGTGGAACGTGAGTGGTCAAGTCGTCGTCCGGATCACGAATCTCAATCCTTCGGCAAATGCCGTGGCGAGCGGGTTGTTCTTCCGCTAGCAGACTGCTGGGCAACCTCGGCGGGTTCTCGAAGCAGCCGGTCAGGCCGCAGTTCCGGTGCGCCGGGCGCGGTCTTCGTGATGCACCGCAATGAAAGTCATCCGCGAGAAACGCTCGGAGCGAAGGGCACGACCCGGTCTTACGGAAGTCCCGCTGCTTGCTCCTCAAACGCAGCGAGAATGCGAAGCCAACGTCCGAATGCTCCCTTCGCCAGGTCTTCGACACCTTGACGTAGCCGGCCCCCCAGGTGTCTTCTCCATCCTCGCCGGGATCCGCTTCGCTGCTCGCCGGCAAGGTCGATGCCTTGTTCTTCCCGGCAGTACTCGACAAACCCGGGCACGTTCTTGGAGAGGCTGCTGAGTAGGTGCGGCAGAGACACTCCGATCGCTCCAGCTTGTTCGTGCCGCTTGGCAACGAACTGGCCTGCGTCGAGATCGTAGAGTCCGCGCAGGAAGGTACACGGGGTCTGGACATCGATCTCCAGAGGTTGCACCGGCGCAGCCGGAAAACGGCAGTCCCGGCGATCCGGCCGCCCTTACATGGAATCGGAATTGAACGTATCGGCGACGGCCTTCCAGCTTCCGTCGGCCTGCTTGGCATAGACCGTCAGAAACTTTCCCTTGTCCGTCACGGGCTTCTTGGTTTTCGGGTTGGTCATGGTCATGGTGTAGGTGCCCTGCGAATAGACCATGTCACCACCCTTGGACGCCACTACCTTCGTGGACTGGAAATTCAGCGAAAAATTGGGATCGGCAAGAAACGGCGCCATCGCCGTTTTGATGGCCGCCTTCCCCTCCAGGATCCCGGCCCCGGGGTATAGCCCGCAGCCATCCTCCGCAAAGTAACTGGCAAACTTGTCGGCATCCTTGGTGGAAACGTCTTTTAGCCAGGCCGCTTCGACGTCCTTGACCGCCTGCACATCGGCGGCGCGCGTGTCAGGAGGCGGAGCGGGGGCATTCGAGCAGCCGGCGGCGAGTGCGGCGAGCGCCAGGCAGGCAATCAGCGATGTGTTACGCATGGTGTCTCTCCTTTGAGGTATCCCGTCCCCGTTTCGGGGTGTTCAGGTAGTATACATCGGCCGGCCTCCGGGAGGCTTTTTTGACGCTTATTTTTGTGGCTCCATCACTGCCAGTACGGCTAATCCGCCGCGATTAGCAATGTTTGCTAATCGTGGTATGATCACTTTGGAGTCAGCTAAAGCAGAAACGAGCCGACATGCCCACTCGTAATGTCAATCTGACCGACGAACTCGACCGTTTCGTACTCAAGAAGGTGGAGAGCGGACGTTACGAAAACGCCAGCGAGGTCGTGCGGGCCGCGCTCCGGACCTTGGAGCGCGAGGAACAGCGGTACGAGGCGAAACTTGCTGCGTTGCGTACCGCGATCGATGAGGGCGACGCCAGCGGCATCGCCGCAGGTAACGTATTTGACCGTGTCCGGAAGACCCTCAGCCTTCGCACGAAGCAGCGCTGACGGTGGCCCTCTTTCGCTTCTCGCGTCGCGCCGAAGACGACCTGCTGAGTATCGGCGCTTATCTTCGTACCTGGGGCGAGGACCAAGCCGTCCGATATATCGGTGATCTCCAGGCGTGCTGCCAGATGTTGGCCGACAAGCCAGCATTGGGTCGGACCTGTGACGATGTTCGCCCTGGCCTGCGCCGTATGGAGAGCGGCCGGCATGTCGTCTTTTACAGGCCTGCGGCCGGAGGGATTCTGGTCTCCCGCATCTTGCATCAGCACATGCTGCCCGAAAGACACGCTATCGACGACGATGACGATGCGCCGTAGACAGAGAATTTGAGGGCTTACTCTGCCGCCCGGAGGACCCCAGTTCAGCCGCGCTGGCCGGCTTCGTCCGCCCGCATCATGCTCCAGAGCCAGTCGCCGGAGCGCTCCGTGTTCCATTGCGGAGTGGGATCAAAATAGCCGGTGTTGGGCGCCAGATGCCGCTTGCATACTTCGTCGTTCAAGGTGATGCCGAGGCCGGGTTTGTCCGGAACCGTGATGAATCCCTTGTTGATGATCGGTTTCTCGATGCCATCCACCAGGTCGCCCCACCAGGGAACATCCAGCGAGTGGTTCTCGCAGGCGAGGAAGTTGGCGGTGGCCGCGGCGCAGTGCACGCTGGCCATAGCGCCCACCGGAGTGCCGGCATAGTGCATGGCCATCGGCACGCCCAACTCCATGGCCGCTTCGCCGATCTTGTGCGTCTCCAGGATCCCGCCGGAAGTGGAAATGTCCGGATGGATCTTGCTGACGGCGTGCTTCTCGCACAGGTTGATGAAGCCTTCCTTCAGGTAAATGTCCTCGCCGGTGAGGATGGGCGTGGGACTCTCCGCGGTGATGTGCTGCAACATCTCGGTGTACTGCCAGGGAATGACATCCTCCATCCAGGAGAGGTTGAACTTCTCGTAAGCCTTTCCCAGCCGGATGATGGAATTGACGCCAATGTGGCCGAGGTGGTCCATGGACAGGGGAATCTCCATGCCGACGGCCTCGCGCGCAGCCTGCACGTATTCGGATAGCTTTTCGATGCCCTTTTCGGTCACCTCGGTGGCGACGAAGGGATGGGGCAGCGCCCGGCGTTCCCACGCGGTCAGCTGCGAGGGCCCGGTGACGGTGCCGGGGATTTGCTGCACGAGGTTGATGCCCACGTCCATCTTCAGCCAGGTGAGGCCCATCTCCTCCTTGCGGGCCTTGAGGCGTTGCGCGAAGACCTTGGGGTCGGGGGATTCGTCGGTGTCGGCGTAGATTCGGACGCGCTCGCGAAACTTGCCGCCGAGCATCTGATAGATGGGCACGTTGTACACTTTGCCGGCGATGTCCCAGAGGGCCTCTTCGACGGCCACGACGCCACCGGCCTGGCGCCCGTGGAAGCCGAACTGTTTGATCTTCTGGAAGAGATAAGTAATGTTGAGGGGGTTCTCATTCAACAGGCGGCTCTTCAGAAACAGCGCGTAGGTGGCGCTGGCCCCGTCGCGGACTTCGCCCAATCCATAGACACCCTGGTTGGTGTCGAGGCGGATGATGGGGCAGGGGCTGGGCCCGGGTTTCACGATGGTGGCCACGCGAAGATCGGTGACCCTGAGCGCGGACGGGCTCGAGTTGGTATTGACATTGCGTTGGGCCGCCTGTTCGGCCGCGGCTTCCCGCGACAGAAGCGCGCCGCCCATGATCGCGGCGGAGGTTTTGAACAGATCCCGCCGGCCTATTTTGCCATTGCGTTTGAACATTGCCTTTCTCCTCTCTGCGCCGCCGGGTTACCCAGCCACGTTCCGAAAACCATTCTGTCAGAATCCGGCCGGAACAGGTGCGATTCTCTCCGTAATTCGGGATTGGCGCGCCACCACATATTGTATTGTATGAGAAACACCCCCTCCTCCAGGCGCATTTGTAATTGATCGGACTGAGCCCTTGACACGGTCCCGCCATCGGTTTACCATTCCTTGGAAGTTCAATCTCTAGCTTTGTGGGCAGTGCGGCCGGTCCTTGTCCGGCTGTCGGAAAAATTGTCTTGTTCCGTTTCAACCTCCAAGTGGAGGGAGGGTCTATGAGTTTGCGTTTCTCGTCTAAGATGCTACTGGCGCTTGCCGCGCCATTCCTTTTGTCCATGGCCGCGTATGCGCAATCGGACTACGGATCCATCAGCGGTTTTGTGAAGGATCCATCCGGAAGCGTAATTCCAAAGGCTAAGGTGGTTGTAAAGAACGAGGCCACCTCGGAAGAACACACGATCATTGCCAACGACTCCGGCTACTATACCGTGCCGAACATGCAGCCCGGCTTATATACGGTGACGGCGGAGGCCGCCGGATTCAAGAAATTCAGCAGCACTCACAATAAGCTCGACGCGGATTCGGCGCTGTCTCTGGACGCCTCGCTGGCGGTTGGCAACGCCACGGAGGTGGTGGAGGTGAGCGGGACCGCGGCGGCTCTGCAGACAGAGTCGTCCGCGGTGGAGAAAGACATCACCAGGGCGCAGATCGACTCGCTGGAGCTGAATGGCCGCGATCCGCTCTTCCTGGCATCGATGCTGCCGGGCGTGCGCAGCGGCTCGACGGCCGGCGATTTCAGCTTCAGCCTGACGAGCGGCGGCTACGCCATCAACGGCGCGCGCTCACCGGACACGCAGATCCTGTTCGACGGCGCGCCGGCCCTCCGCACTCGCGCCAACGGAACCAGCGTAGGAGTGGTGGACCAGGATTCCACCCAGGAAGTGCAGGTGCTGACGGCCGACTACGCCGCGGAATACGGGCGCGCCTCGGGAGGACAGATCCGCATTGTCACCAAGGGCGGCAGCCAGGAGTTCCATGGCTCGGCGTACGAGTATTTCCGGAATGCGGACCTGAACGCCAACACCTGGACGCGCAACCAGAGCACGTTTACGAACTTTCAGTCGCCGTTCCGGTACAACGATTTCGGTTTCGACGTGGGCGGCCCAGCGTATATTCCCCATGTCATTCCCAAAGGGAAGATGTTCTTTTTTGTCGGACAGGAGTGGTCCCGGTATCGGAACGGGCAGACCCAGACGTTGGAAGTCCCGACGATGCTGATGCGGCAGGGCAATTTCAGCGAACTGCTGAGCCCCAACATTTTCTACAGCAAGGCGACGGTAATCTACGATCCCAGCACGTGCCCCTCGGTGGGCGCGGCAGGTTGCGTACCGTTCCCGGGAAACATCATTCCGGTGAGCCAGCAGAGCCACAATGGCATGGCCATCCTGAATGCGTATCCGGCGCCCAACGGACTGGTGAACGGCAACCAGAACTGGATCGCCCAGGCTTCGCAGCCGGAGAATCAGCGGAAGGAAACCATCAATTCCGACATCCTGCCGGACCAGAAGGACCGCATTCAATTCCGGCGCACGGCGTTGGCCTACTACGAGCTGGATCCCTTCGATCAAGGCTCGGGGTTAACGCCCAAGGCATTCAACCGTCCCAACCAGGCAGGATCGATAGCGTGGACGCGAACCATCAGCCCGACGCTGCTCAACGAAGCGCGCGTCACGGTGACCCTGGACGACGTCTACATCCCGGTGATCAAGTCCGCGCCGGGCTTCAATGCGAACGCATCGTTCGGCATCAATTATCCTTACCTGCTGCCTTCGGGCAAGGACATACCGAGCAAGATTCCCACGGTGACGATTCCGAACTTCTCGAGCCTGGCGGGCGGACCATACCCGTCGCATTCGACCGGCCCGATCTACACGGCCGGGGACATCGTGACCAAGGTTTGGAGAAACCACACGATCAAGGCCGGGTTCTACTTCGAAAAGTCGGGAGAGAACGACGGCGACCAGATCAACGTGGCCACGGTGCCGGGCGGCAGCAGCAATCAGAACGGGACGTTCACGTTTACGGATGCCCGATCGGGATTGGGCGCGACGGCCGGCGCGGGCATTGCCAACATGGCGCTGGGGCTGGCGGACAGCTACACGGAGATCGGGCAGCGCGCCTACACCATCTATCGCGGCTACCTGTACGAATGGTTCGCGCAGGACGCCTGGAGGGTTAGCCAGAAGCTTACGCTGAATTACGGACTGCGCCAGACGATCACGGTTCCCTACAAGGCACTGTGGGGCAACCAGATATTTTTCGACCCGGCGCTTTACGATCCGACCCAGGCTCCCAAGATCGATCCGAAATCGGGCAACGTGATTGCGGGCACGGGGAACGTCTACGACGGGATGGTGATTGCAGGCAGCGGCTGGCCGAGCGACGCCTGCGGGCACGGCGTGGTGCAGGCATGCGGCAGCTCTTACACCGGCCTGTTCCACGGCCTGCCCAGCTACTATGGGCAGATCAATTACCAGTTCCAGCCGCGGTTTGGCCTGGCTTACCAGCTCAACTCGAAGACCGTGATTCGCGGCGGCATGGGGCGGTATTTGACGCGTTTCGGCCTGCTGGACAACATCTTTCCGGGCGCCAATTCCCCATTCCAGCCGTTCGTGACGGTGGCCAACGTATCGGTGGACAACCCGGGAGCGAGTCTGAGCGGGGCGGCGACGCCGCCGCTGACGGTCACCACGCTGGCGCGGAACAACCGGCCGCCGGAGGCGTGGAACTGGAACATTACCGTGCAGCGGGAGATCTTCGGCAAGTCCACGCTGGAAGTGGCGTATGTGGGGCACCGCGGGCTGCGATTGCCGGAGACGTTCGACATCAACCAACCCCAAGCCGGGGCGCTGCAGGCCAACCCGGGCTTGAATGCCAACTACCTGCGGCCCTACGCGGGGTTCGCGTCGATCCAGATGGAAGAGGACGTATCCACTTCCACGTACAACGCGCTGCAGATCAACTGGAGCCGCAAGTTTGCGAGCGGCTTCGGCTTCGGCTTCGCGTACACGTTGTCCAAGAGCATGGACGGCAATTCGAATTACCGCGACATCGTTCCGGACACCTACAACACGACGAATATGTGGGGGCCTTCGGAGTACGACACGCGCCACGTGGCGGTGATCAACATGATCTACACGCTGCCGTTTTTCCGGGGCAAGAGCGACATGACCGCCAAGATGCTGGGTGGATGGCAACTGAGCGCCATCATGCAGTTCCAGACGGGGACTCCCTGCGGGGTCATGGGCAGCAACGACACTGCCGGCGTTGGAGAAACCGGCAGCGTGGGGTGCGGCAATTCGGCGGGAGAGTATTGGGTTATGAACGGCACTCCGTCGATCACGCACCAATTCGCGGGAGGGGCCGGGGCAGCCAGCCCGAACCAGTATTTCGCCGTCACGAATTCGAGCGGCCAGCCGCTGTTCACCGCGCCGCCCGCGGGCACGTTCAACCTGCAGCCGGGCGTTCGCGACGAGATCTACCAGCCAGGTTTCCAGGACTGGAATGCCGGCCTGTACAAGAAGTTCGCCATCAACGAGCGGACCGGATTCGAATTCCGCGCGGAGGCTTTCGACCTTCCGAACCATCCCAACTGGAGCGGACCGCAGTTCAATCCGACGTCTTCCACGTTCGGGAAAGTAACCAGCAAGACGGGCCTGGCACGGAACTTGCAGCTTTCGTTGCGCTTCTACTTCTGAGGCAGCCTCACTTCCCGCAGGTCAAGAAATCAGGCCGCGGATGAACGCAGATTAACGCGGATAAAAGACAAACGAGTTCTTTATCGGCGTTGATCCGCGTTCATCGGCGGCTCCGAGTGCAAAATCCGCTAAAACGAAAGGGGTGGCGGGCGGTTGCGGCGCATTGTGGTGTATACTAACACCAGCCAGAGAGTCAGATCTGATTATCTGCTTTACCCGCCCCTGGAACCGGGCTGGGGCCGCAACGAGGAGAGTTCGTATGGCGAACGATTTCGCGCGCAGGAGTTTATTCAGGAGTGTATTTCAGTTGGCCGGAGCGGCGGCAGTGTTGCGACGCCGCGTCGCGGCTCAGCAAACCCAGCCCCCCGCCCAACCCGGACAGCCGGGGCAAACGGCGGCGCCCCGACCCCGGAATAATATGATGGGCGGCTACCCCGAGACATTCCCCGGGAAGGAGCAGCGCGCCACGGTGGCGATCAGCCAGGGCGCCGACAGGCGCAAGAACGTCTACAACGCGCTGAAGGCGATCGACCGGGAACTCCAGGCCAAGATGAAGGGCAAGAAGTACGTGGTCATCAAGCCCAACTTCGTCAATACGGTGAACCAACTGGCGGCGAGCCACGCGGACGCCATGCGCGGAATCCTGGACTATCTCGGGGAGAGCTTCAAGGGACCGGTGGTCATCGCGGAAGCCTCCGCGGGAGACTCCAAGCAGGCCTATGAGAACTTCAAGTTCAACGCCTTGCCCGCGGAATACTCCAGGCAGCAGCTGAAGCTGATCGATTTGAACGACGAGGGAAAATTCGAACGGGTCGCCCTGCTGGATGCCGACCTGCACATCGTGCCGTGCCGGATCGCCGCCCGCCTGGTGGATCCCGAGGCCTTCGTGATCTCCTCGGCCATGCTGAAGACGCACAACACCGTCATCGCGTCGCTTTCGATCAAGAACATGGTTTTGGGCGCGCCGCTGCATCAGGCCACCGGAGAGACTCCGCGATGGAACGAGAAGCGCAAATTCCACGTGGGGCTCCGCCAGACTCACTACAACATGCTGACGACGGCGACGCGGCTGAACTGGGGAGCGTCGCTGATCGACGGCTTCGAGGGGATGGAGGGCAATGGTCCCAATTCCGGAACCCCGGTGCCTTCGAGGATCGCGCTGGCGTCCACCGATTACGTGGCGGCGGACCGGGTGGCCGCGGAAACCATGGGCATCGATCCGGAGTGGCTGGGCTACGTGAAATACTGCGGGGAACTCGGTCTCGGCCAGTATGATGCCGGCAAGATCGACGTGATCGGGGCAAAGGTCGCGGACGTGAAGAAATCGTACCGCATGCACCCCGACATCGAGCGCGAGCTGAAGTGGCAGGGTCCCATGACGGAGCTGCCGTTCAATCTCGGCTGGACGCGGGCGATGAACAGCGATCGGCTGGCGTAGGGAGAGAGCCCGAAGCGCGGTACGGCTCAGTTGACCGTGTACGGGGCTTTCAGCGCGAAGGGGGCGATCTCGATGTCGAACTGGCGCCCACCCGCGCCCACCATCCGATAGGTGCCGCGCATCATACCCGTGGGGGTCTTGAGCGGGCACCAGGACGAGTATTTGAACGACTCGCCGGGCGCAAAGACCGGCTGCTCTCCGACCACTCCCGGACCTTGGACTTCTTCGGTGTGCTCGAGCGCATCGGTGATGATCCAGTGCCGGCTGAGGAGTTGAACCGTCTCGCGTCCCAGGTTCGTAATGCGGACCGTGTATTGGAACACCCATGCGTCCTCGGCCGGCCGCGAGTTCTCGGGTGAGTATCTGGACAGAACCTCGACGCGGATATCGTCAGTGACGGCTTCGGACACCGGTGCGAGTTCCGGGTATAGACCAGGCATAATGGAATGCATCATATCAGGCCGGCGCCGCGGAATGGGCGCCGCCGGCCTGCCGCCCGCCCGGCCAGGGCGCTAGGCTATCGCGACCACGGGAGGCTTTCCCAGCGACTGCTGAAAGTATCGCGGCGCGTGGAAGGGCTGGAACCGGTAGCCGATGCCGAAGATGGTCTCGATGTACTGATCCGCATATCCACCCAGTTTCTTGCGAAGGCGCCGCACGTGGACATCCAGCGTGCGCGTGCGGATCTCCGCGCCGTAGCCCCACACCCGCATGAGCAGGGCTTCGCGCGGAATGATCTCGCCGGCGTGCTGCACGAGCAACGAGAGGAGATCGTATTCCTTGCGGGTCAGGATCATGCGCACGGCATCCAGGGTGGCCGACTGATGATCGAAATCGATCGACAGGTGTTCGTCGAGATATGACGGTATGTGACTGCTGTTTACTGCAACTGGTCCCATGAAGTCTCTCCTTGTAGCGTCTAAGGGTATGCTAAGGGGCGGCTGCGGAAAGGTAATCGTGGACTTGTAAATTATTTGTAAAAGCCGTTGGGGGGCCTTGCCTAGTCGATGGGAAAAGGTCCCGTGTTGGCCGCCCGCAGCTCGCGGTCGGCCGTATCGAAGGCCCGGATCCGGTACTGGACCGCACGCGCAAGGTCCCCCGTTTCAGAGTGAAACGCGCGTTCCTGGCCGGGGGCCAAGAGATCCTCGTCGAGCACGGCCCGCTCGCTGCCGACGACGCCGTTTTCCGGGGAGATGAGGTCGAAAATCACGATGAGGCCGTGGATGGGCTTCTCGCCGGTGGTGCGCACGCGGCCGTCCAGCAGGATCTTGCCCTCGCCGCGGCGCGCCCTGGTTTCGAGCACCTGGACATCCGGGGGCTTCTGTTTCCTCTGGGGCGGGCCCGCGGCGCATAGCGACCAGCACGCCAGGGCAAGGAGAAGGGTCCGCATCGCCGATAAGTCTAGCAGGGTGGAGCGAAGAATGTTGGATTGCGCGCCCGGGTGGTTCTAAACTGTAATCAGGAGCCCAGTTGCACTCTCACGCACACAGCCACCACGCGGCCACGGGCAACGTTTTGAGATGGTCGCTGGCCGCCACCGTCCTTCTCGTGGCAGTGGAGGTGGCGGCGGGGATCCAGGCGCACTCGCTGGCCCTCCTTTCCGATGCGGGGCACAATTTTACGGATGCGCTGGCGCTGCTCCTGGCGTGGTTCGGGTTCTACCTCCAATCCAAGCCGGCGGACGAAAACAAGACCTACGGATACCACCGCGCGGGCGTCCTGGCCGCGTTCGTGAATGCCCTGACCCTGGTGCTGCTTTCCGCCTGGATCTTCTACGAAGGCATCGGCAGGCTGCGCCGGCCGCAAGCCGTGCACGAGGGCGTCATGATCGCGGTGGCGGCGCTCGGCCTGGTGGTCAATGGCGGCATCATGCTGGCCTTGCGCGGAGCCAGCCGCGACGATCTCAACATTCGCAGCGCGTTCGTGCACATGCTCGGGGACGCCCTGGGATCCATCGGCATCATCGCCGGGGCGGTGGTCATGCGCTATACCGGTTGGGAACAGATAGATCCGGTGCTTTCCATCCTGATCGGCGTACTGATCGTCTGGACGGCCTGGGGTATCATCCGGGAGTCGCTGAACATCCTGCTGGAAGCGTTGCCGCGCGGGATCGATCTGCGCGAGGTGATCAGGCGGATGCGGGTGGTGGACGGCGTGCTGGACGTCCACGATTTGCACATCTGGAGCCTGGGTTCGAGCACGCACGCGCTGAGCTGCCACGTGCTGATCGCCGACGTTCCGCCGTCGTCGAGCGATGCCATCCTGCAGCGGCTGAACGGCATGCTGGCCGAGCGCTTTCACATCTCCCACACGACGGTGCAATTCGAGCACGCCAGTTGCGCGATTTCCGAGAACGGCTGCGCCATTCCGGTGCATATGGAAGACCACGGCGGACACCACCACGATCACTGAAGGAGAGCCGCGCGCGTCCCCCTTTTGGATGGCTGTCTAACGTTAACCATCGGAGTACTAGCTTGCTGCCGGCGCCTGTTGTATAGTCCATCGTAATGATTGCAGCGACTGCGGAACGGGTGGAAGGCCGGCCCGTCATACCGGACAAAATCGAAGACCTCGGGATTCCCCGGGCGGTCGTGGCCGACCTGGTGCTGCGGTACCTGTGGCTCCACGGCTCGGCTACCCTGGAGGCCTTGCATAAATCGTTGAAGCTCTCTTTCCAGGTGCTGGAAGTTCAGTTTCATCAATTCCGCATGCAGCACCAGATCGAAGTGAAGGGCATGGTGGGCAGCGACTACAACTTTTCGCTCACCAGCGCCGGACGGACGCTGGCCGGAGCGAGAAGCGCAATGTGCCAGTACGTGGGTCCGGCGCCGGTCACCCTGTCGCAATACCGCGACGTGGTGAAGTCGCAGACGGCGCATGTGAAGTTAGGCCGGGAGAGGCTGCGGCAGACTTTTCACGACCTGGTGATCCCGGACGGGCTGCTGGACCAGCTCGGACCGTCGCTGATCGGCCACCAATCGCTGTTTCTGTACGGCGGCACCGGCAACGGGAAGACCAGCATCGCGGAGCGGATTCTGCGCGTGTACCACGACACCATCCTGGTGCCGTACGCCGTGGAAGTGGATGGCCACATCATCATGGTATTCGATCCGGCGGTCCACAAAGTGGCGCCGTGCGACGACGAATTGCTGGATCCGCGCTGGGTGCTTTGCGAACGGCCGTTCATTGCAGTGGGCGGCGAGCTGTGCGCGGAAATGCTGGAACTGCGGCTGGACCACAGCACGCACGTATTCATCGCGCCCTGCCAGATGAAAGCCAACAACGGACTTCTGATCATCGACGATTTCGGGCGGCAGGTGCTCTCGCCGCGCGACCTGCTGAACCGCTGGATCGTGCCGCTGGACCGGAGAGTCGATTACCTGACGCTGGCATCGGGCATGAAGTTTCAGGTGCCGTTCGAGACGATGGTGGTGTTCTCCACCAACCTGAACCCGAACGACCTGGCCGACGAGGCTTTTCTGCGGCGCATCCAGACCAAGGTGCTGGTGGAAGGCGTGACCACGGAGATCTTCGACCAGATCTTCGCCAAAGTCATGCTGGACAACCACGTGCCGTTCGAGACCGGGAGCGCGGAATACCTGCGGGAGCGTTGCGCGGCGTCCGGGGCGAAGTACCTGCGCGCCTGTTATCCCATGGACATGTACCGCCTGGTAAAGGCCATCAGCGAATACGAAGGACGGCCGGTACGGATGACTCGCGCCAACATCGACCGCGCGGTGGATCTGTATTTCGCGCGGCTCACGCCGGCCTCGGGGTATTGACGCCGGGCGCCCGGCGGCTCACTTCAGAATCCCCAACATATTCGAAAAATCGTCGGTCCACAGGCGGAAGGGGCGTTCGGGCCGCAGCAGCTTGGCGTCCCTCGCCAGCTGGGGATGCGCGGACGCCGCGGCCGCGTCCAGGATCAGCGTCCAGGAACAGGAGAAACAGAGGTCGTCGTCCTCGAGCGGCGTGTAGTGGTAGACGTAGGCCGTTCGGTGGAAGGCGCTCGCGGCGCGCTCCATCACGGGCTCGAGATTCAGATACGAGTTGGAGATGTTGACGGCCAGGATGCCGCCGGGCTCGAGGTGCCGGAAGTACGTGGCGAAGGCCTCGCGGGTGATCAGGTGGACCGGCACGGAATCGCCGGAGAAGGCGTCCATCACCAGCATATCGAAGTGCTGGTCGGGCTCCGACTCGAGCACCAGCCGGCCGTCGCCGACCGCCACTTCCACGCGCGCCGGTGTGTCGCGCAGGTAGGTGAACTGAGTGTTGGCGATGTCCAGCACGAGGGGATTGATTTCGTAGATGCGCAGCGTGTCGCCGGGCTTGCCGTAGGCCGCGAGGGTGCCGCAGCCCAACCCGAGAATCCCGATGCGGCGCGGCGCGCCTTCCTGTGCCTGCATGGCGCGGCCGATGCCGGACTCCTTGCAGAAATAGGTGATGGGCTTTCGCCGGTATTGCTCGACCAGGGATTGCTCCCCATGGTTGATGGTCCCGTGGATAAACCTGCGGACCGCGTCATCGTCGGTGGCCGGATCGCCGATATCGTGCACGCGAAGCTGGCCGTAAAAATTGCGGGCCACGACCCGATAGCCTTTGACCATGTCGTACATGTCCACGCCCACGAACCAGAGATAGCAGCAGAGGGTGACGGTGAGCGCGACCAGGGCCCACCCTTTCGGCGAATTGGACAGGGGCCAGAGCCGGCGCGACAGCACCAGGAAGGCCACCAGGGCGCACAGCGCCAGTCCGATGGGGAACTCGTAATAGGCGCGAAACAGGTTGGGCGCGATCAATCCCACGAACAGGCCGCCGGTGGCGCCTCCGAGCGAAACGACGACGTAAAAACCGGTGAGGTGGCGGGGGTGTGGCTTGAGGCGCGAAAGCTCGCCGTGGCAAACCATGCAGCAGACGAAGAGCGCGGCGGAAAACAGGATAATGGCGGGACGGATCGCCAGGCTGGCCCGGTCGGGCCAGAGACGGTAAGCCATGAAGACCAGGGAGGCGAGCAACAGCGGGAGAAAAAAGGCGCGCCGGTAAAGCCGTGGGGTCTCGAAGCAGATGATGAAGCTCAAAAGGTAGATGGCGAGCGGAAGGATCCACAGGAACGGGATGGCGGCGACGTCCTGGGTGAGATGCGTGGTGACGGCGAGCAGCAGCACCGAAGCGGTAGCGGCCAGGGCCAGCCACAGGAGGCGCAGAGTCCAGCCGGGCGCGGGCTCGCCGGGCGGCTCCTGGCCACTGGCCGGCGGGAGACTCTCAGCGGCTCCGCCGGAGGCGCGCCAGGCGGTAATGGCGCAGAACGCCGCGAAACAGACATATGCCACCGACCATGCCAGCCCCTGCGCGCGCGTGGGCAGGCGGGGCTCGATCAGCGCCGGGTAGCTGAGCAGCGCCAGCATCGAAGCGAAGTTCGAAAGAGCGAACAGGCGGTACGGCAACCCGTGCTTGTGGGTCCGCGCGTACCAGGCCTGGAGGAGCGGGCTGGTGGAAGAGAGCAGGAAGTAGGGCAGCCCGACCGTGACGGCGAGCAGAGCCAGGATGCGCATCGACGGCTGGGCGACGTCCGTGGTTTTCCAGGACGGATTCGGCAGGATGGGAAGCGCGGCGAGGCTGGCCGCCAGCGCGGCGATGTGGGCCACCGCCTGGCGGCGCGGCGGGAAGCTGCGATGGAGCCAGTGAGCATAGAGGTATCCCAGGAGAAGCACCAACTGAAAGAACAGCATGCAGGTGCTCCAGACCGCCGAGGTGCCGCCGAACCACGGCAGGATCATCTTGGCGATGATGGGCTGCACCTCAAACAGAAGGAAAGCCGAAAGGAAGATGGTAACCGTGTAAAAAAGCATGAGTTAGCAAGGACCGCACGTCCTTCATCGAGGATACACCGGGCGTTTCCCGATTTTGTTGAGAGGATTCCGAGACGCCTGCCACTGCATAACAGATGTCGCCATCCAGGTTGATCGATTCGCTTCGCGCATTCCTGTCTCTGGAAGCGCGGGTGTGCGAGGCGCGGCTCGTGTTGCAGGAAACGAGCGATTTCCATCCCGACTTCGAGCGCCGGGTGGAGCGGTTGGTGCGGCTGGTGGACGAGCGCGACCAGGCGTTGTGGCCGGCTCCGGCGCGGCGCGAGCAAGTCAATGACTAAAAGCAGAACGTCACAGCCACGTTCAAGATAGCGGGTATGGTTCAGGAAGATCGGGCAAGGCGAATATGAAAACCTTATCGTTAATGGTAGCGTTTAGGGTTCTGGCGACCGTTGCGTTCGCCCAAGAGGCCAGTGGCCCTTTTGGGCTGCACCGGGGAATGACCCAAGAACAAGTAATTCAGATCGTCGGTAAAGATGCAATCAAAGAGACCAAGGGCGACACTCTACGACTACTTCGTGTCCCTAAGTCCCACTCGGCATTTGAGTTTTATTCGTTGATCTTCTCTCCAAAGGACGGGTTGTTGAAGATAGTCGCATACGGAAACGATATTAAGACGAACGGTTTCGGAGAGGCCGTCCATGATTCTTTCCTTGAGATTCGGGACGCCATTTCGCAGACCTACGGTCAACCTGAGTTCACCTTAGATCACGTCAGGGCCGGAAGCATCTGGAAGGAGCCGGAAGACTGGATGATGGGGTTACGGAAAGAGGAGAGAGAACTGACGACGGTATGGAGTAAAAACCTCCCGAACCAGATTCAGGACATCGTTATTGAAGCGATAGCGCTTTCAACTGAGAAAGGCTATCTCAGACTCAGTTACGAGTTGGACGGTTGGGACCAATACGTTGATACGTTAAAGAAGAGGGCGGGAACCGTATTCTAGTGGTCCATCCGGAGAACCACTGAGACACCACACCCAACGGCTACCAGTTAAGTGATGCAAAGAGGCTACGGGAGCTTGTGCAGTACATCCAAAGACTTGGCGATCAACGGTTCGATCTGCCCGAAGCACTCGCGATAGGCTTGAATCAGCGCGAGCAGGATGCCACCAGTAAGGGTTAGGAGTTTGGGCTACAAGCTCCTTGTCCAACGGCCATGTTCATTGCGCCGGTGTTTCCGAGCCGCATGGCACATGGGAATTCTACTAATCATCGTGTGGTTGATGTGCGGCCTCGGCACGATGGCCGTAGCTCAACAACGTGGACGCAGTGGATGCGGCGGCCTTGCCCTCGGCTTTTTTCTCGGCCCGCTCGGGCTCGCACTCTCGTTTGCAGTCTTCGAGGGGAGGATGTGTCCCAAGTGCCACCAGACGATTCCCCCCCAAGCCGACCGCTGCCCAAAGTGCCAAGCTGATCTTTCTTCCCATCAAAAGGATTACCGCTGCCCAAAGTGCCACACGGCGGTTGAGAGGGATGCGGCCTCCCCAGGGTGCGGCGGAACCTTCATTCGGGCCCCATCCGGAACCAAGAAGTGTCCCGATTGTGCGGAGGAAGTAAAAGCCGACGCGCGCAAATGCCGATTCTGTGGATACTGGTTCACGAGTCCAGAGTCTCCTGCCGCGCTGGAAGTTGAGGCTGGGGCAAGCGAATCGGAGTGCGTTGTTGAACCGTCCGTATTGAGGACTTGTTCGTTTTGCGGAGTCCAAACCGTAGGAGACGAAGAGAAGTGCGCGCGCTGTGGCGAGCCACTTTCACAGCGAGGCCGCTCGGCCGACTAAACTACCATGTCGCGCATGGCAGGCATCTGAAAGCCGATCGCTTCGTAACCGGAGGATACACGCTCATGTTCCGCTCGGGACATCTCAACCTGTTCAACTTCGGAGGCGGTTTGAACTACTGGCTCAGCTGCAGATTGGGGGCGCGGATCGAGCTTCGCGACCATGTTTACAGCGCCTCGAGTGCCAGCGCTCATTGCTGGGGGTTTCGATTCGGGCTGGCGTTCTGACGGCTACCCCAGGTGGCTGGCCAGGAACGGCAGGCCCCGTTTGCCCCAGAAGCTGTGCGGGCCGGGAAATACTTCCTGCTCGGTGAACTCGGCCGCGCCGAAGACCGAGTAGATCTTCTTCACGCGCTCGAAGCTGGCGCGGCTGGCGCCCACGGGAAAGATGGCATCCTGCTCGCCCGCTTCCGAAAACAAAGGCCGCGGAGCGATCAGGCCGGCCACATCGTACATCTCGGCCCAGTTCAGAATGCCCGGGACATAGTTGTCGATGCAGTGCGATATGCTCATCACGCTGTCGCGGAAAGTGTTCAGATAACAGCTCACCAGGGCGGCCTTGATGCGCGGCTCGAGCGCGGCGCTGAACAGCGTGCACGTGCCGCCGCCCGAGACGCCCATGCAGCCCACGCGCGCGGCGTTCAGCTCCTTGCGCGACTCGATCCAATCGATGGTGCGCATGACGTCCCACACGCGCCAGGCGATCATGGTCTGCCCCAGCAGCAGGGCCGCGCCGGCGGCGGGCTGGCAGGCCGTCTGGGTCAGACCGTGCTTCCTGGTCGCCGGGTCGCGCCGGCAGCCGAAAGCCATGGGCTCGATCGCCACGGCGGCCATTCCGTTCTCCACCACCTGGATGGCGTAATCGTATTGGTAGCCCACCTTGGTGGTGCGGTCCTTGCCCTGCTCGTCGATGCCTACGATGTCGTCCACGCCGCGGCCATGGCCGGGGATACAGATGACCGTGGAGTGCGGAGGCCGGCTGGCTTTGGGCGTCAGCAGGTAACCCAACACCCAGGCGTCGGGCCGGCTCTGGAAGACAAACCTCTCGCGCCGGTAGGCGGGGAATTCGCGGATCTCCAGGATCTGGGTTTCGAGCGAAGTGCGTTTTTGCGGAAAGCCGCCGATCAGCTCGGTGATTTTGGCGCGCAGATTCTTCTGCCACTGCTCGGCGGCCTGGCGGGTGGGCGCCTGAAACGACAGGCGGAGCGCGGCCCCTTCGTACAGCTTGTGGGAGAAAATGACGGGATCGAAGCCCGCACCGTTTACCTTGTCGAGGAAACCGTCCAGAGCGCCGGTGTACTGGGGAGGGTCGGTCTGGGCCGCCCCGGCTTGCATCAGCGCGGCGCCGCCGCCGGCCAGTTTGGCGAGATCGCGTCGAGTCATGCTACTGGTATACAACGGGCGGGCGGGACGCCGCCATACTCCGCGCCATCTTTTATACTGAGATTTTCCAATCCGAATCGTTGTAACTAGACAAGGAGCATTCATGGCTGCGAAGCGCATTGGTATTCTCACGGGCGGCGGCGACGTTCCGGGGCTGAATTCCGTGATCAAGTCGGTGGTATACCGCGGAAGCGAAATGGGCTGCGAGGTGATCGGCATCCGCCGCGGGTGGGAGGGGCTGACGCACGTGGACCTGCAGGACCCGGCCAGCCGGGCCCGCTACATCCAGCCGCTGAACAAGGAGAACACCCGCACCATCGACCGCACGGGCGGCACATACCTGCACAGCTCGCGCACCAACCCCTCCAAGATGAAAAAGCTCCCGCTGGTGCTCGTGGAGCGGGAGTTTCCCAAGACCGAGAGCACCAAGAAGGGCGTGACCAGCACGGTGATCGACGTGACCGGCGCGGTGAAGAAGAACATCAACACGCTGGACCTGGACTACCTGATCGCCATCGGCGGCGACGACACGCTGAGCTACGCGGCGGAGCTGGACCGCCAGGGCATGAAGGTGATGGCCGTGCCCAAGACCATGGACAACGACGTGCGGAACACCGAGTATTGCATCGGGTTTTCGACCGCTGTCACTCGCGCCATGGACGCCATCGAGCGGCAGCGCACGACCGTGGGATCGCACGAGCGCATCGGCATCTTCCGCGTGTTCGGCCGCGACGCGGGTTACACGGCGCTGTACACGGCTTATGTGACCTCGCTGCGCTGCTGCATCCCGGAGTACAAGGTGAACCTGAAGAAGCTGATCGAGCTGCTGGTGACCGACAAGCTCCAGAATCCGAGCAACTACTCGCTGGTAATCCTTTCCGAAGGCGCCGAGTGGGAAGGCTACCAGATGAGAGAGTACGGCGAGCCGGACGCGTTCGGGCATCGCAAGAAGATGAGCGTGGCGGAGGACCTGAGCACCGAGATCAAAGCCGCCACGGGCGAAGAGACCATCGTGAGCGACCTGACCTACGACCTGCGCTCGGGCAGCCCGGATTTCACGGACCGCATGGTGGCCACCACGTTCGCGGGCATGGCCATGGACGCCATCCAGGAAGGCAAGCACGGGCTGATGACCTCCATCACCGAGGGCTGCTACACCATGAAAGCCATCCCCGACCCGAAGCTGGGGCCGCGCAAAGTGGAACTCGGCACCATGTACAACACCGAGCGGTACCGGCCGACCTACGACCAGAAGCTCGGGCTGCCGATCTTCCTCACACGGTCCTGACCCCTTGAACTGGAAGCGGCTGTTCCCGCGAAGAGAAAGCGCGCAGCTCACGCCGGAGCTGCGCGCGCGGATCCGGGCCTCGTTCGACGATGCCTCGCGCAACGAGGAGCACTTCCCGTCCACCATCGACCCGCGCATCTACCACGTCAAGCTCATCCGCCGGCACCTGGGCGATCTCGGCGGCAAGCGCGTGCTGGACGTGGGCTGCGGCAAAGGCCGGTTCGCACGCGTCTTTCAGGAGCAGGAGCCCACGGCGGAGATCTGGGGGCTGGACATCTCCGAAGAGATGCTGCGCTACGTGCCCCCGGGGATCCACACGCGGGCGGGGTCGATGACGGAGCTGCCGTTCGAAAGCGGCGAATTCGATGCCGCATACGCCACCGAATCGCTGGAGCACGCGGTGGAGATCGAGAAGGCGGTGAGCGAGATCTGCCGCGTGGTGAAGCCCGGCGGGCGCATCGCCATCATCGACAAGAACGCCGGGCAGTGGGGCCGCCTGGAAACGCCGGAATGGGAGAAGTGGTTCACCCGCAAAGAGCTGGAGCGCCTGCTCCGGCGGCACTGCCGCGAGGTCTCGAGCCGCTTCATTTCCTACTGGGAGGACGTGGAGCCGGACGGCCTGTTCGTGGCGTGGCTGGCAGTGAAGTAGCTTCGAGTTCAAGGCACCGTCGCTCCCGGCGGCCAGATCGTTCCCGGCGTGGGACTGCGGTTCTACCGCCACTACCCTTGCGACGCGGCGATGGCCTGATCGAGATCCCAGATGATGTCCTCGACGTCCTCGATGCCCACCGAGATGCGCACCAGGTCGGGGGTGACGCCGGCTTCCGCCTGCTGGGTCTCGTTCAACTGCTGGTGGGTGGTGGAAGACGGGTGGATGATCAGGCTCTTGGCGTCGCCCAGGTTGGCCAGGTGCGAGAAAATCTTCACCGAGTCGATGAGCTTGCGCCCGGCGTCCTTGCCGCCCTTGATGCCGAACGTCACGATGGAGCCCTGGCCCATGGGCAGGTACTTGCGCGACAGATCGTAATAGGGGCTGGACTTCAGGCCGGGGTACTTCACCCACGTGACCGCCGGATTCTGTTCGAGCCACCCGGCCACCTGGAGCGCGTGGCGGCTGTGCGCCTCCATGCGGTAAGGCAGCGTCTCGATGCCCTGGAGGAACAGGAACGAGTTGAACGGGCTGATGCACGGGCCGAAGTCGCGCAGCCCTTCCACCCGCACCTTGATGATGTACGCCAGGTTGCCGAACGTCTCGGCAAATTTCATGCCGTGGTAGGCGGGGCTGGGCCCGGTGATGGCGGGGTACTTGTCGGTCCATGGGAACTTGCCGCTGTCGACGATGATGCCTCCGATGGAGGTTCCGTGGCCGCCCAGAAACTTGGTGGCCGAGTGCACCACGATGTCGCAGCCGTGCTCGATGGGGCGGCAGAGGTAGGGCGAGGCCATGGTGTTGTCGATGATCAGCGGCACGCCGGCTTCGTGCGCGATAGCGGCAACCTTCTCGATATCGAGTACGTTCATGCGCGGGTTGGCGATGGTCTCGCCGTAAAGCGCGCGCGTTTTGGGGGTGATGGCCTTGCGGAAATTCCCGGGGTCGTCCGGCTCGACGAACTTCACGTCGATGCCCAGGCGGCGGAAGCTGACGTCGAACTGCGTGTAGGTGCCGCCGTAGAGCGTGCTCGCCGCAACCAGTTCGTCGCCGGGACCCATGAGGCTGGCGATGGCCAGAAACTGCGCCGCCTGCCCGCTGGATGTGGCCAGCGCGGCGACGCCGCCTTCGAGCGCCGCCACCCGCTGTTCGAAGACGTCGGTGGTGGGGTTCATGATGCGGGTGTAGATGTTTCCAAACTGCTGCAAGGCGAACAGCGCGGCAGCGTGGGCGGAGTCCTCGAAAACGAAAGAGGTGCTCTGGTAAATGGGCACGGCGCGCGCGAGGCTGGCCTTATCGGGCGTGTGTCCGGCGTGCAGCGACCTGGTGGCAAAGCCCATCTGGCGGGCGGGAGCGGTTGGTTCAGGCATAAGTTACCAGGATACAAAAAAGGACCGCTTGCTTACGAGCGCGGCCCGGTATTACTGGAACGCGCCGGCCTTCTTGAAGTCGCCCGCTTTGACCACCGTGAGGACCGATGGATCGATGTGGGCGCGGAAGGCCGCCGAGATCTGCTCCGGCGTCAGGGCCGCCACCTTGGCCTCCAGGGCCGCATCCCACTTCATGGTGCGGTCCCAGAATTCAAGCGTTCCGAGCGTGCCCATCAGCGACCGGTCCTCGGTGCGGCCCACCATCCGCTCTTCGAGCCAGGATTTCTTGGCCGCGGCTACTTCGTCGGCGGTGAAGCCATCCTTCACCGTGCGCGCCAATTCGTCTTTGAAGCTGGCCTCGACCTTCGGGGCGTTCTGGGGATTGCTGATGGCGTTGGCGGAGAAGGTGGCGGAATCGCCCTCCACCGGCGCTCCGAAGCGCGAGCCCACGCCGTAGCTGAGTCCCTCTTTGTCGCGGATGCGCTTGAACAGGCGCGAGCCGCCGGAACCGCCCAGCATGTAGTTGGCGATGACCATGGCCGGATAGTCCGGGTCTTCGTCTTTCATCTTCACGGTCATGCCGGCCAGGAAGAGGGCATTGGTCTTGTCGGGCGTTTCGATCTTGCGATCGATGGCCTCGATTTTGCGGTAGTTGTTCACCAGGCGCTGGTAATGGCCAGGGCTCTTCCAGTCGCCGAGCAACTCGGCGGCCAACTTCTCGACCTGCGCCGGATCGAACTGGCCGACCACGACCAGTTCGCTGTCGGAGGCGCCGTAAAACTGCTGGTGGAACTTGCGGACCTCGTCGAGGGTCACTTTCTTCGTGTCGGCCACCTGCTCGTCGGGAGTTCCGACGTAGCGTATGTCGTCGCGGGGCCAAGGATTCAGGTGGCGGCTGAACTCCAGCGATGCCAGGCTGTTGGGCTCGCTCTTGCCGCTTTCGATGGCGGCGATGTTCAATGTCCGCATCTGCTCCAACTCGTTTTCGGGGAAGGAGGGCTCGCGCAGGACTTCCACCGCCAGGCGAAGCGCGCCGGCCAGGTTGGCCTCGACGGTCTCGATGCCCGCGTTCGCGCTGATCGCGGCGCCCCCCACGTTGATGTTCGCCTTGAGCCGGTCCATTTCGTCCTCGATCTGCTGCCGCGACTTGTTCTTCGTGCCGCGCATGAGGATCGAGCCGGCAAGCCGCGCGGTGGCCGCCTTGCCGGATACGGACGCCTGGTCGCCGAAGTGCAGGCTGAGCTGCGCCACCACGGTTCCGCCGCGCGTCTTCTTGGGCAGCATCACCAGCTTCAGGCCGCCGGGCAGCTTCTTGCGGATCACGCGGCTTTCGATGTTGGCCGGCGTGGGCGCGAAGTTCTCGCCTTGAGTCATGGCGGCGCCGCCGGTGTAATTTTTCAGGAGGTCGGCGGCGTCGGGAGCCGCGGGGATCTCGGCGCGATCGGGAGTCTTGGTGGGGATGAACTCGCCCAAAGTGCGGTTGGACTCCTTCAGGTACGCCTTGGCCACGCGGACGACATCGTCGGGGGTCACGTTCTTGATCTCGTCGCGGGTATGGAAGAGGAGGCGCCAATCGCCCGCGGCCGAAAATTCGGTGAGAATCAGGCCGATGCGCTCCGAATTGGCCAAGTCCAGATCGAACTCTTTCAGGATGCGAGTCTTGGCGCGTTCCACCTCATCTTTGGAAGGCGGCTCCTTGACAAAGTCCTCGACGGTCTTCAGGAGCAACTGGCGGGCATCGTCCAGGGACTGGTCCACCTGCAGAATAGCCATCGCCAAGATGAAGCCCGGGTCGTGAAGTTCCGCGTGATACATGCCCGTCATCACGGCTTTCTTATTATCCACCAGCGCTTTGTAGAGGCGGCCGGACGGCTGGTCGCCGAAAATGGTCTCCAGCACCTCCAGGGCGGCGTTATCCGGATGGGTGGTGGCGGGCGTATGGTACAGCGCCATCACGGCCTTGTTGTCGCCGACGCGGCGCAGCGTCACGGAACGCTCGCCGTCCTGCGTGGGCTCGACCGTGTAGGTTTTTTCGAGCTTCCGCTGCGGGCGCGGGATGGCCCCCACGTATTGCGCCACCCAGGCCAGGGCCTTGGATTCGTCGAATTGCCCGGCGATGGCCAGAACGGCGTTATCCGGCTGGTAATACTTCTGGTAAAAGGCCGCCAGGCGCTCGATGGGTACGTTTTCGATGTCCGATTTATTGCCGATGGTGGACTTGCCGTAGTTGTGGAAGGTGTAGGCCGCCTCGAGCACGCGTTTGTTGAGGATGCCGAACGGGTTGTTCTCGCCGGCCTCGTATTCGTTGCGCACCACGGTCATTTCGGTATCGAGCAGGGCCTTCTCCATGCGCATGTTGACCATGCGATCGGCTTCGAGCGCGATGGCCCAGCGGAGATTGTCGTCGCCGGCGGTGACCGTTTCGTAGTAGTTGGTCCGGTCGTAGGAAGTGGTGCCGTTCCACTGGGCGCCGTGATCGGTGAGGTCCTTCTTCACATCCTTGCCGCCCTGGGTGCGCAGGAAGAGCATGTGTTCCAGCAGGTGCGCCATGCCGGTCTCGCCGTAGCCCTCGTGGCGCGAGCCCACCAGGTAGCTGATGTTGACCGTGACCTTGGGCTTGGAGGGATCCGGAAACAGGAGCAGGTGGAGCCCGTTGGGCAGGGCGTATTCGGTGATGCCTTCGACGGAGGTTACTTTCTGAACACCCGAAGGCAGCGTCTGGGACAAGGCCGCGAACGCGAAAGCCAGCGCGGCGGACGGGAGCAACAAGCGGACGTTACGATGCATGCCTCACCTCGATGAAGATTCGTCGAATTATAACAGTTGACGTAGGAGATCGCTGGGCGGTAGCCGGCTTCCGGCTATTCGCACCGAAATGCCGTGACAGCGTCGACTTCGCAGCCCGCCGCGCATAGACGTATGCGGCGCCACGCCGTACCATCAAGTTAGATTGAATAAGACGCCATCGTGAGCGAGGCCGCACAAATCGCCGCCAAAACAGCGAGGCTGGAAGCCCGGCTCACGGACGAGCAGAAGGCCTTGTTTCAGCATGCGGCGGATCTCACCGGCCGCTCGCTGACCGAGTTCGTCGTGAGCAGCGCCCAGGAAGCCGCGGCCCGCACCGTCCGCGAGCATGAGGTGCTCACCTGTCCTTTGGCAGCGCCGGTCTACGGCCAGGCGGCCGAGCAGTGTAGCGGGAATCAGCGGCACCGAGCCGTGCTGCAATCGGCCGAAATCGCGGCCGCAGCGGTTGTCGTCGACGCGATCGACGCGGGCGCCGCGAAGTTCTACGGGCATTTCGGCTGTGTTGCGTTTCCCGCGATTGCCGGCTGTCTTTTCCTTCCCATGAAGGCCATCGCCGGCCTGTTTCGGTAAGCCCACGGAACGGAGCGGCGGGAACGCGGGCCTTCGATTGGGCGTGCAAAATGCCTCGCTTTTCGCTGGTGTGCTACATTGTCGATGATCCGGGATCGCAGGGGTTGCCGAGAGGAGAAACTATGCGCGTACGTCCTTCGTTTCATCGCTGGTCATGGTTGCCGATCGCCGCCGCAGCCTGCCTGGGCGCTGTCGGCGCGGCATGGGGGCAGGGACGGGGCGCCGTCCAACCCCAGAGCCCGCCGCCCAATGCGTCCACCGATCCGCTGCTGCGCGGCTTCGAGTTCCGCTCGATCGGCCCGGCTACCATGATGGGCCGCGTGGACGACATCGCGGGCGCCGACAAAGATCCCATGACCATCTATGTCGGCTATGCTACCGGCGGGTTGTGGAAGTCCACCGACGGCGGCAATCACTGGAAGCCGCAGTTCGACGACATGCCCAACGAGTCGGTGGGAGCCATCGCCATCGCGCCTTCCGATCCGAACGTGGTCTATGTCGGAATGGGCGAGGCGAACAACCGCCAAAGCGCGTCGATCGGCGACGGCGTTTGGGGCACCACCGACGGCGGCCAGCACTGGAACCACCTGGGACTCGAAGACACGCAATCCATCGGGCGGATCGTGGTGGACCCCACCAATCCCAAAATCGTTTACGTGGCGGCGCTGGGGCACCTGTTCGGCCCCAATGCGGAGCGCGGCCTTTATAAATCGGTGGATGGCGGCAAGAATTGGAAGAAGGCGAAATACATCGATGCCGACACGGGCTTCACCGACCTGGCCATCGATCCCTCCAATCCCAGGATCCTGTACGCGGCGTCCTACCAGCGGCGGCGCACGTGGTGGGGCTACAACGGCGGTGGTCCGGGCAGCGCGCTGTGGAAGACCACCGACGGCGGCGACACCTGGACCAGGCTCGAAGGAACCGGCTGGCCCAAACCCAAAGACGGCATCTACGGCCGCATCGCGATCTCGGTATTCCGCGCCAAGCCCTCGACCATTTACGCGCAGGTCGAGGTGGGCGCCGGCGCGGGCACCGGCGGCGGCACTACCGCGGAGGGCGGTCCGGCTCGCGGCGGGCGCGGCGGCGCGGCGGGCGAATCGGCTGCGCCCGACACGGCGGCGGGCGGCCGGGGCGGCGCGGGTGGGGGCGGCGGTTTTGGCGGCGGTGGTGGTGGAGGCGGCCGCGGCGGGCTGCCTGCCGGGCCGCCCGACCCGAACAAAAGCGGCGTGTTCCGTTCCGACGACGGCGGCAGGACCTGGACCTTCATGAGCAACCAGAACAACCGCCCCATGTACTTCAGCCAGATTCGCGTGGACCCGGTCAACGACCAGAAACTGTTCGTGGGCGGCAACCCGGCCCAGATGTCGATGGACGGCGGCAAGACCTGGCAGCCGGTCAACGGCTCCCACACCGATTACCACGCTTTCTGGATCAATCCCAAGGATCCGCGCATCGTCGCCGTGGGCCACGACGGCGGCCTCGACATCAGCAACGACGGCGGCCTCACCTGGGACTTCCACAACGACATGGCGGTGGGGCAGTTCTACCAGGTCTCGGCCGACATGCGGCGGCCGTACTACGTGTGCGGCGGCCTGCAGGACAACAACGCCTGGTGCGGGCCGAGCGCACTGCGCTCCACCGCCGGCGCGGCGAACACGGACTGGTTCACGGTGGCGGGAGGCGACGGCTTCTATACCCGGCAGGATCCGACGGACTGGGCCATCGTGTACGCCGAATCGCAGGACGGCAGCATGAGCCGGCTGGATCTGCGCACCGGCACGCAAAAGAGCATCCGGCCGACGATCGCCGGGCGTGGCGGCGCGGCGGCGGGGAATGCCCCGGCGCCGGCGGCTGAGACACCGGCCGCCACTCCACCCGCGGGAGGCACCCAGCCCCAAGGCGCGGAGGCCGCGGCGGCAGGCGCGGGGGGCCGCGCGGGATTCGGCGGCGGCGGGGGCCGCGGCGGAGCACCCATCCTCAACGCGCCGGCCAACACCGACGCATTGCGCTTCTACTGGAACGCGCCTTTTGAAATCTCGCCGCACAATCCGGCCGTGGTCTACATGGCCGCGCAGTTCTTCTTCAAGTCCACCAACCGCGGCGACTCGTGGTGGATGAACCCCACCGATCTCACCAAGAACGTGAACCGCTGGGCGCCGGAGATGTCCATCATGAACGTCCCGGGCGACAAGCCCATGGCGTCGAAGCACGACGGCTATTCGGCCAGCTCGCTGGTCACCCAGGTGCGCGAGTCGCCGTCGCGGCCGGGAGTGCTGTGGCTCGGCACCGACGATGGCAACCTCCAGGTCAGCCAGAACGGCGGCGAGACCTTTACCAATGTCTACAACAACCTCCCCGGTGCTCCTAAGGGATACACGCAGATCTCGCGTATCGAGCCCTCGCATTTCGACCCGGGCACGGCCTATGTGGCGGTCGACAACCATCGCAACGACGACTGGAAACCGTACCTGTTCAAGACCACCGACTACGGCAAGACGTGGGTCAACGTGAACGGCAACCTGCCGGCCAACGCCCCCATCAACGCGTTGCGCGAGGACTACGACAATCCCAACTTGCTTTTTCTGGGCACGGAGTTCGGGATGTACGTCACGGTGGACGGCGGCAAGGAGTGGAAGAAGTTTATGACCAATCTGCCCAGCGTCCGCGTGGACGACATCCTGATCCACCCACGCGACCGCGACCTGATCGTCGCCACGCACGGGCGATCGATCTGGATTGCCGACGACATCACCCCGCTCGAGCAGCTCAAGGCGTCGAACGACCAGGACCTGGTGTTGTTCGAGCCGCGGCCGGCCATCCAGTGGAAGAACGATCCGCAAGCGCAGCGCCACGTCACGAACCGCGATTTTCAAGGGAAGAATCCGCAGGGAGGGACGGCGATCAACGTGTGGGCCAAGGCTGACCTGGGCGCCGGCAAGCTGGAGTTTCTGCAGAACAACCAGGTGGCGAGCACCCTGGACGTCGACATCAAGGCCGGCATGAACCGCTTCCAGTGGGCCATGCGAGGCCCGGTCCCGGCCGGTGCCACTGCGGCCGGCGGCGGTCGTGGGGGCCGAGGCGGCGGCGGCCGGGGCGCGGCCGAGGCGGGAGCGCCGGCCGGTGCGGAGGCTGCGGGTGGCCAGGGCGGCGGACGCGGTGGACGCGGCGGCGCCGCCACGGGCGTGCCGTTTGTCGCCTCCGCCGGACGCGGCGGCGGCGGCGGCGGTGGTGGCGGCGGGGGTGGTTTCGGCGGTTTCGCCGCGATGGGCCCGCTGCTGGAGCCCGGCGTTTACTTCGTCCGGCTCACCGTCGGTGGCCGGACCCTGAACTCCTCGGTGAACGTGCTCGAGGATATCTGGATGAGGCCGCAGTAACGCAGGCATCACCCGGTCAGCGACAATACGGTTCACTAGGGGCACAAGTCCACGATGGCGATACGGTCGTGTGGCATGCGGATCCGCAGACGAAGCGTCGTTTATCTTTCCTAACCCGCCGGCCCGCTCCGGGGAGGACCTGTTTCGAGTGGCGCGTTACCCGGACATCGCGAAACACTTCGCGATCTTGAGGGAGCTGCTCCCCTTCACGGAGCGCTGGGCAAAAGCAGGCGCACACCTTCTTGGCTTGTATTCCGCTCAGAGACGATTCTGAGGGCCTCGTCAAAGCGCGGTTGCCGCACATTCTGTAAGAGTTGCTCCCAATGAACCATGCCATAGACGACTTTCAGACCGTTGTCCGCCAGATGGATCTCGCCCGCCCAGATCTGCTCATGAAAATCGCGGAATGAGGGCGGGTTCTCGTTTTGACGGATCGGCTTACCCGCCGAACCAAGCAACAGGAAGACTGCGGCGGACAACATGTGCATCACCTGACGCATCAGGAAGAATCGCGCCAATTGGTACTCATCGGGCGGTTGACCAAAATACTCCTCGAGATAAATCCGTTCGTCCGCGTCGTTGGTGACTACGAAGTTGGCAACGATCGCCAGATCGAAGTAGCGGTCGTTCACGAAAGCAGCCTGCCAGTCCACGAGCCAGACGCGGCGGCCGTCGAACAGGATGTTTTCCGGCTTCAGGTCCATGTGGCAAGACACCAGATCGGCATCGAGGCGAGGGTAAGCGGCGCAGATTTGTTGGTAGCGGCGGAAGACCTCCTCGATCTCACCGTCAGAGAGGAGTCGCGACCCGCGAAGTCTCCAAATGAAAAAGTTGTGCGCGGTCACGTAGTTGAGGCTTTGGGAAAAGCCGGCAGTACGTGGAGCCTGCGCAGCGTTGCGGGAAGCTGAACCAGCGCCTGTGCTGCCGGAAAGGGCACGGTTTCAATCCAGTCGATAATCGCGATCCCATCTTCCGTGTTGGAATACAGGACAGGAGGCGCCAAGCCCGCCGTCGCCGCCGCCTTCATGCAGGTGAAGACGCGTACCGGGTCGTTCCTCTCATCCATACGCGTCATGATCCGCAATAGGAATGGAGATCCCTTTACGACGATGCGAAACACAAGGTCCGAACTGAGATCTTTGGTCATCCTACAAATAGCTTCGATAGCTGTTGTGCCGAAAGCCACGCTCAGGCCTCGAGACACTGCGGCGCTCTTCTCGTGCGGGATCATAGACCTCCACTGTTGTTGTCGGATTGGCGAAACTGGCGGCCCCGGGTACGGTGCACCGGCGGAGATTCTGACTGGCTTTGCAGGAAGCGTGCCGGCCAGTTTGTAATTCAGTCTCTCAGCGATGTTATTCGAATTCAGGATTCCAAACAAGTCCTGAGACGAGGATTGATGCGCCCCTATCTTGCTTGTTTTCTACGTGTTAGACTTCAAACCGAGAGTTCTGTTATCGTAGAATTGGCAGATGGCGGGACTTCGGCGCCGTCACTGGCCGGTGCTTGTCTCGTAGGAACAGCCGCCCGTGAGATCCCTCCGTCGTACTCTACTTCAGCAGATACATAATAGTCGTTTCGAGTTTCGACGGATCGTCCGACCAGTCGCCGTAGATCTCCCACGACTTTCCGGCGAAGGCCCGGTTGCTCGCCTCGCGCCATGCTTGAATCGCGTCGTGGGTTTCTTTGATCTGGTCGTAGGCGCCCACATGCACCGCCACCGCCACCATGCCCGCCGGAGTCTCGGTGGCGTAAACTTCTCCGGTGGATTCAAACGCGCGCGTGACCTCAACGCCGAAGTCCACGTCCATCGGCAGGTCACGGCGCGCGGGGTGGTGATAGAGAAACACGTTGTGCCCATCGGTGCGCAGGCCCGGTTGGGTCCGCAGGAACTCCCACACCTTATCGAGCGCCGGCCTCCACGCGGTTCCGACGCCGCCGATAGCGACATGACGCCGGACGGCGGCAAGCTTCATGGAAGCAACCGTGCGAACGGAAACATGAATACTCACGTCTCATTCGTACCATAGTCTCAACCCGACGCACCAGGCTCGCATAATGGCTTGGAACGGCGGTTCTTCCTTTGTTGAAAAGAGTATTTTCAGGAATCCTGAGCGGATGGTCGGCCATCCGGAAAAAGGACTCGCTCGGACACCCTCTATTCACTCCCGGCAGGATTACTCGCACTCGATGGCGTCAAGTGACCAGCATGGTGGTCAGCGATCCGCCGCGCGGTTCTCGTACCATTTGAGATTCTGCGTGGCGGAGCCGATGCACACGATATCGGGGCGGCCGTCCTGATTGAGGTCGGCCACGGCGCACGCGGCGGCCGCCATTCCGCCCGCATCGACCGGCTGGCGCGTCCAGTGGCCGCCGGCCGCATCGTCGGCGGAGTACACATACACGCTGCGGCCCTGGCCGCGATATCCGGCGACGATTTCGTCCAGCCCGTCGTGGTTCAAATCGACGGTGGCGATGGTGTGGCCGTCCACCAGCGACGTGTCGATCACCTGGCGCTCCCAGCGGCCGTTCGCCTGCCGGTACACCGACACCTGGTTGCCGTGCCACGGCTCGATCGCGGCCAGGAAGCGGGTCTTTTCCAGGCGGCCCACGGCGACGTCGCTGGAGCCGGATTTGGGCCACGGCGCGGGATCGCCCTGGGCGATTTCGGTGCGCGTCCAGTGGCCGTCCTTGCCCAGCTTGAAGAGGTGGATGCCGCCGAAACTGGCGGTCAGAATCTCGTCGCGCCCGTCGCCATCCCAGTCCACCACGAAGATGCCGTGGACCACGCCGGAGTTCTCGTTGCTGATGAGCTGCCGCTTCCACTCGCCCGGCCGGTAGAACACCAGGGGGGTCTGGTCGCGATAGTCGGGAGCTTCGGCTTTGGGGCCGGTGAGAGTGGCGTTGACGACCACGCGCTTGCCGCTGCCGTCGATGTCGGCGGTGCGCAGGCGGTGCGAGGTCGTGAGCCGGTCGATTTCGGTGACCGTCCAGGGCTGGCGCGGGTCCCCGTTGTGGCGGAGGACCGAGACCACTCCGATGCTGTTCTTGGCCTCGTTGGCGAATTCGCTGGCGAGCACGATATCGGGGATGCCGTCGGCGGCGCCTTCGACGGTGACGCAGTTGATCATGTGCGAGAAGCCGCCGGCAATCACGTGGCGCTGCCAGCCGGGATTTTCGAACCAGACCAGCTCGGGCAAGCCGCTGGCCAGGGCGATGAGGTCGGGCTTGCCGTCGTGGTTGAGGTCGGCGACCACTACCTGGTAGCCGCCGCGAAGATCCGTGGCGATGGTGTGTTCGGTGAAGCGGATGGGCTGCGCGGCGAACAGGGGGCACGCGGCGACGAGTAAAGCTAGCTTCGTCATGTGACCTAGGATACTACCGGAAGCCATGCGCCCGGCGCGAGCCCCTTGGCCCGCACAGTATACTGTCAGTTTCGGATTATGACAAAAGCAATTCTCCTGGCGATTGGAGCGGCCACGCTGGCGGCGGGGCAGCCGGATCATCTCAGCGGGATCCGGCAGCTCACCCACGGCGGGCAGAACGCCGAGGCATACTGGTCGCCCGACGGCAAGCGCCTCATCTTTCAATCCACGCGGCCGCCATACGAGTGCGACCAGATCTTCATCATGAACGCCGATGGAACCGATCAGCACCTGGTGTCCACGGGAAAAGGACGCACCACGTGCGCGTATTTCCTGAAGGACAACCGGCGCATCGTGTACGCCTCCACCCACCTGGCGGGCGACGCTTGCCCTACGCCGCCGGATCGCAGCAAGGGTTACGTGTGGGGCGTGTTCGCGGGCTACGACATATTTCTGGCGGACGACAGCGGCAAGGTCCTGAAGCGGCTGACGGACACGCCAGGGTATGACGCCGAGGCCACCGTCAACTGGAAAACCGGAGCGATCGTGTACACGTCGCTGGCTTCGGGCGATCTCGACCTGTGGACCATGCGGGAGGACGGCTCCGGCAAGAAGCAGATCACCAGGTCGCCGGGATACGACGGGGGCGCGGTATTCTCCCGCGACGGCAAGAAACTGGTGTGGCGCGCGAACTACCCCAAGACCGGGGAGGACATGGCGAAGTACAAGTCGCTGCTGGCGGACAACCTGACGGCGCCCATGAAGATGGAAATCATGGTGGCGGATGCGGACGGCCGCAATCAACGCGCCATCACGAATTTCGGCTGCGCCAGCTTCGCTCCGACGTTTACCCCGGACGGCAAGAAGATTCTGTTCTCCTCGAACAAGAACGAGTGCGACAGCCGCAATTTCGATCTGTACCTCGCCAATACGGATGGCACCGGCCTGGAGCAGGTGACGAAGTTCGGCGGGTTCACCTCGTTCCCGGAGTTCTCACCCGATGGGAAGACCCTGGTGTTCTGCTCGGACCGGGATACCAAGGAGCGGTACGAGTTCAATATCTTCACGGCCGAGTGGCGGTAGGGCGGGCAGTCACTCGACCGGGATGCTTGCTTTGTTGGCGTCGAGCCAGGCGTCGAAAGTCTGGAGCGCCGGGTTCATCGCGCGCGAGAATTCCAGGCTGCGCGCGCCGCAGAAGACCGCTTCGAAATCGCGCTTGAACTGAAACATGTTGCCGAGATCATCGGCGCCGGGGAAGCCGAAGCCGCGGTAGACTTCGGGCGGAACGTCGTTGTAGCGCACTTCCCGGCCCAGCGCGCGGCTGAAAGCGGCGGCCATCTGGACGCCGGTCGGGTGCTCGCCGGCGATGCCCACCGTCTTGCCGATGAGATCACCGTCCTTGCGGAAGATGCCGTAGGCGCACCTGCCGATGTCTTCGGCGGCGATGCCCGGCAGCTTCTTGTCGCCCATCGGGAAGGTGATGGCCAGTTTTCCATCGGGGCCTTTGCGGGGACCCATGCCGAAGTAGATGAAATTGTCCCAGTAGAAAGAAGTGAGCAGGATGGTGGTGGGAACGCCGAGGCCGCCGAAGAGGTGGTCCGACTGGCCTTTCCCGTCGAAATGCGGGACCTTGTACTTGCCCATGAGGGTGGGCATGCGGTTGTCCGAGAGCGGCACCCACCGCCGGGTGTCCTCGAGTGTGGACCAGATCACGTGCCGCAGGCCGGCGTGTTTGGCGGCTTGGGCCATAGCGCCGGCTTCGGCGGTTTCCTTTTCCGGAGAGAAGTGCGCCCAGTAGAAGGTGACACAGTAAGCGCCGTATGCGCCCGCGAATGCGCGCTCGAGGCTGTGGGGATCGTCGACGTCGGCGGCGACGATTTCGGCGCCGAGCCTGGCGAGCGCCTGCGCCTTTTCGGAGTGGGCGTCCCGTGTAATGGCGCGGGCGCGGAAGGGACCCTCGGGGTCGGACTGAATGGCGCGCACCAGGCCGCCGCCCTGGGCGCCGGTGGCGCCGACGACTGCGATGATTTTCTTGTCGGTCATATCGGTGTAAGGGGCACAGGCGGACGCGAAGGACGCCCCATCCCACCAGCATTGGATCAATCCGCGGCGGTTCGGATTCTGGAATTCTCGCCATGCCGGCCCCAGGCGGCATGGTGTAAAATTCAGGGATGCGTTTACTCGTCTCGATGCTGTTCCTGATTCCCTTGTGCGCCCAGCCGCCGGAGCCACAGCAGCCGCCGCCCGGCGGAGGCCGTCCCGGCGGCCGAATGATGCCGCCGCCCAAGAATTTGAAAGTCTTGAAAGTGCAGCCTCAGGAGATCATGGGCATAATGCGCTCCTACGCCATCGGGTTGGGCGTGCGCTGCGAGTTCTGTCACATCCAGGGCGACTTCGCGAGCGACGATAACCCGAAGAAGACCACGGCGCGCATGATGATCACCATGGCGCAGGAGATCAACGGCAAGTTCCCCGACGGCAAGGAGCACGTGACGTGCTACACCTGCCATCGCGGAGAGTCCCAGCCGAAGACGGCGCCGCCGCCGGCCGCGGGCGGGCAGTAGGCCGCGAGGGCCGGCGGACATCGGACCCCGGGGAGAGCGGTGACCAGTTTTGAGTTTTACCGGTTCCGTTTCCACTTTCGGGGAATCGACGCGGTGCATTTTCCGCCGGGGAAGGGCGGCAACGCGGTCCGCGGGGCATTGGGGCTGGCGTTGCGGAAAGCGGGCGATCCTTCCGTCTATGCGCGGCTTTTCGAACCGGCGGGGAAGTCTCCTGGCGGCCTGGCGGACTGGCCACGGCCGTTTGTATTGCGCGCGGCTCACCTCGACGGCCTGACCGTTCCTCCGGGCGGCCGTTTTCATCTGGACATCCACGTCTTCGATGTGCGAGAGCCGTCGCTGGACATTTTTCGGGCGGCATTCGCCGCCATGGGCTCGAGCGGCTTGGGCGCGGGCCGTGGCCGGGCGGAACTGGAACGGGTCGAGCAACTGGATCTCGACGATCGGGCGGCGATTGCCGCGGACGTGCCGGGCACTCCTTCGGTCGTAACGCTGGATGCCTGCGGCACGCCGGTGGAGCGCGTGAGCGTCCGATTCGTAACTCCGACGGAGCTCAAAGCCGGCGGCGAACTGGCGGCGCGGCCGGAATTCCCCATCCTGTTTTCGCGCGTGCGGGACCGCCTGAGCACGCTGCGCGCGCTCTACGGCGCCGGCCGCTGGAGATCGATTTCCGCGCGATGGGCGAGCGCGCCGGACTGGTCCGCATGCTTCGATGCGACCTCGAATGGGACAGAACCGAGCGCAGATCGGGGCGCACGGGCCAGGTTCACTCGATCGGCGGTTTCACGGGCGAGGCGGAGTACCAAGGCTCGCTGGCCGAATTCCTGCCATGGCTGCGCGCGGCCCGTTGGGTGGGGGTGGGCCGGCAGACCGTGTGGGGGAAGGGCGAAGTGAGGGTCTTCGCGGTGGAGTGATTCCGTGTCTGCCCGTACTGAAAATGTGTGGGGAATCCCGATTCCCGTAACGTCCGGCGGGGCAATGTCATCGATTAAGTGACGTGCGCCTGTTACTTGCTCTATCTCTCGCGTTCAGCGCCTTCTGCCAGATTCCTTCCGAAGATTCCCGCAACGTGTACACACCTTCGCCGGACACCCACTTTCGCATGCGCGATTACCGGTCTCTCGACGAATGGCAGCGCCGCAGCGAGGACATCCGGCGGCAGATCCTGCTGGCGGCGGGCCTGTTCCCGCTTCCCGAGCGGAGCCCGCTCCATCCCCGGACGGTGAAGCAGGTCACGCTCGGCGGCGTCGTGGTGGAAACCGTGCTGCTCGAGACCATGCCCGGATACTTTCTGGGGGGCAACCTGTACCGGCCCGCCCGCGATTCGGGAAAACACCCGGCGGTGCTCTCTCCGCACGGCCACTGGAAACAAGGGCGGCTCGAGAATATTCCGTCGTACTCGGTCCCGGCGCTTGGAATCAATCTCGCGCGGCAAGGGTACATCGTGTTGGCCCACGACATGGTCGGCTACGGGGACACCAGGCAGACAGGGCACAACTTCGGCGGTTGGCGCGAACAATTGTGGTCGTTCAATCCGATGGGCCTGCAACTCTGGAATTCGATACGCGCCCTGGACTACCTGGAAAGCCGGGAGGACGTCGATCCGCGCAGGATCGCCGTCACCGGCGCCTCGGGAGGCGGATCGCAGACCATTTTTCTCGCCGCCGTCGATCCGCGCGTGCGCATCGATGCGCCGGTCAACATGGTGTCGGGCTGGATGCAGGGCGCCGATCCCTGTGAAGAAGCCCCCAACCTGCGGCTCGACACGTCGAACGTGGATTTTGCGGCGGCTATGGCGCCGCGTCCCATGCTGCTGATCTCCTGCACGGGCGATTGGACGCGCAACACTCCCGTCGAAGAGTTTCCGGAGATCCGGCGCATCTACGGTCTCTACGGACATGCCGACCTCGTGCAGAACTTTCATCTGGAGGCCAGGCACAACTACAACCAGGACAGCCGGGAGGCGGCTTACCGTTTCTTCGACGGCCTCCTCCTCGGGTGGGGCGCAGCCGACCGGGTGCGGGAGGATCTCCCCGTGTTCAACCCGGCCGGCCTGCTGGCCCAGACGCTTCCCGCGGGCGCGCTTTCCTATGACGCCGTGTTCCGCGAGTGGCGGGAGTCCGCCGGCCGCCGCAGCGAACAGGCGTACGATGCGGAGGAAATGCGCACCCGCCTGATGCTGGCGTTCGGGGCGGAGTGGCCGCGCACGGTCGTTTCGGGCGCCGAAGGCGATCGCCTCGTGCTGACGCGGCCCGGCAAAGGCGACCGCGTGGCGGTGCGCTGGATCGCCGGACAAGGCGAGCCCACGGTGGTGATCCACCCGGATGGAATGGCGGCCGCGGCCAAGAGCGCCACGGTGGCCCGGCTGGTCGAAGCGCACCGCGCTGTCGTGCTGGCCGAAGTGTTTCAGACCGGAGCGGCCAAGGCGCGGCGCAACCGCGGCGGAGCGTACTTCCTCTCATACAACCGGACCGACGACGCCAACCGCGTGCAGGACATCCTCACGGTGCTCTCGTATGTAGACTCCCGGAGCGGCGCGGGCATCGAACTCACCGGGCTGGAGGATGCCTCCATCTGGTGCGCCTTTGCCGCGGCGCTGGCGCCGGCCCGCGTGTGGCTCAACGCCATGCCGAACCATTTCAGCGGCGCCGACGAGGAGTTTCGGGAGCGTTTCTTCGTCCCGGGCATCCAGCGGGCGGGAGGCTGGACGGCGGCTCTGAAATTGCTAGGAGGCCGCAACCCGGTGACGTATCTCACCGATAACGGGGGCGCGCCGGCGGCCGGGACCGAAACCCGGCTGAGGTGACTGTTCGCCGAACGGCCCGGTGGCTCCTCGCACGCGGCAAAGTGACGCGCAGTACCATGTTGTGCAGGGAACATGGTAATGCGGTGCTTGCAATCGGATATCCAGGCTGTTCCGGGAGCCCATCCGGAACCTGAAGTTCATCCCCTTGGCAGCGGGGAGATTGGACGACGGGAGTTTTTCATCGCCGGCGCAGCGGCAATCGGCACCAGCGCACTGTCCTATGCGCGAATCGCCGGCGCCAACGACCGCATTTCTCTTGGCCACGTCGGCGTAGGCAGCCGGGGCCGCGAACTCGCATCGATTGCCGCCGGCCTGAAGGACAGCCGGAACGTCGAAATGACCGCGGTCTGCGATCTGTGGAAAGCCAACCGCGAGCGCGCGGTGGAAAAAGCCACCCAGGCGTACGGGCGGGTGCCCCGCTCGTTCCGGTATATCGAGGATCTGCTGGATCTGAAGGACGTCGACGCGGTAATTATTTCCACCGCCGATTTCCAGCACGCGCCTCTTCTGGCGCTCGTCGCCGGCTCGGGCAAGGACGCGTACTGCGAAAAGCCCATGGGGAACGTGCTGGAAGAAGCCAGGGCCGCGCGCGACGCCGTGCGGGCGCGCAGCCTGGTAGTGCAGATCGGCACTCAGCACCGCAGCGAGCCGTACCAGATGGCGGTGAAGGAACGGATTGCGGGAGGCGCGCTCGGCGACGTTTCCAAAGTGGAGGTCGTGTGGAATTATCGCGGCCCGCGCTGGCGTGGCCGCCCCGAGGTCAGGCAGATCCGCGAAGAAGATACAGACTGGCGGAGATGGCTTCTGAACAAACCGGACCGCCCGTTCGACCCGCGCGTCTACTTCGAGTTTCGCCTCTACTCGGAATTCTCCAGCGGAATCCCCGATCAATGGATGAGCCACGGAATCGACATGGTTCATAACCTCATGGATGACCACTTCCCGAAGTCCGTCGTGGCCCACGGCGGCGTCTTCGCGTGGCACGATGGCCGCGAAACTCCCGACACCTTCCAGGCCCTCCTCGAATACCCGAAGGGATTTCTGGTGAGTTATTCGACCAGCTTCGGCAATGATTCCGACAGCTTCACGCGCGTCATGGGGAAGAAGGCGACTCTCGTGAATGTCGGAGGCGAGGGAAGCCGGCGCTGGAAGCTGGTTGAAGAGAGGGGAACCCACGAGGGGAATCCATTCCTCCATCGTTCCGGGAGTTACATCAAGCTCGGCGACGAAGCGGTTCGTGCTTTGCCGTGGTCTCAGCGCCTTTGGAACGGGGCCGTCGAGAAGACCTACGGCCCGCTTCCGTTCACTTCCGACCGCAATCCGTCGCACATGACGAACTGGTTGGATTGCCTGCGCAGCCGTAAGCAGCCGAATGCAACCGTGGAGCACGGCTTTGCGCATTCGGTGGCAGTGATCATGGCCGCCCGGGCGCAACAGACAGGGAAGAAGCTCTATTGGGATCCGCGCAGCGAGCAGATTCTGGAGCATCCACCCGAGTCCCGACCGTAGTCCTTTCACCCGAAGCCCGCCCCATTGCGCGCGGCGCAGCGGGACGAATAAGATGGGAGCGATGACGCGGATTGCGATTTGCCTGGCAATTGCGGCGGGAGGCCTCCTCGCTCAGGCGCCACCGAACATGCCGAAAGCCGACCTGCTGTGGCCCGGCGGCGCCCCCGGGGCGCAAGGAGATCAGGACGAGGACAAACCTACCCTCGCACCTTATGTCGTCCCTCAGGGGCGGGGCGCGGGAACCGCGGTGATCGTCTGTCCGGGCGGGGGCTACGAGCATCTTTCGATGGATAAGGAAGGCGACCAGATCGCGCGGTGGCTCAATTCCATCGGGGTCACGGCTTTTGTGCTGAAGTACAGGCTGGGTCCGAAATATCGCCATCCGGTGGAACTGGGCGACGCCCAGCGCGCCATTCGCACGGTACGGGCCAAGGCGGGCGACTACCGGGTGGCGCCGAATCGCATCGGGATCATGGGCTTTTCGGCGGGAGGCCACCTGGCGTCCACCGCGGGAACGCATTTCGATTCGGGAAATGCGGGCGCCGCCGACGCCATCGAGCGCGCCGGGAGCCGGCCGGATTTCCTGGTGCTGGTGTATCCGGTCATCTCGTTTACGACTCCCTACACGCACCGCGGGTCGATGCGGGCCTTGTTGGGGGACCAGCCCGATCAGAAGCTCGTGGAGAGTCTCTCGAACGAGTTGCAGGTGACTGCCCAGACGCCGCCTACGTTCTTGTTCAGTACGACCACGGATACCACCGTGCCGCCGGAGAACAGCGTGTTGTTCTATCTGGCCCTGCGCAAGGCGGGGGTGCCGGCCGAACTGCATATCTACGAGCGCGGCCCGCACGGGGTGGGGCTGGCGCAGACCGACGAGGCGCTTTCTTCCTGGCCTTCGCGGCTGGCGGACTGGCTGCGGGTGCGCGGCTTGCTGAATTCGGACGCGAAATAGCCGCGTAGGACCAGGAGCACAGGAATACCAGTACCATACAGGTGCTACACTCGTAGGTCCCAGGGTAAATGGATTTCCTGAAAGGCTTGAACGCGAGGCAGCGCGAGGCGGTAAGCCTGACCGAGGGCCCCCTCCTGATCCTTGCCGGCGCGGGCAGCGGCAAGACGCGCGTGATTACCCACCGCATCGCGCACATCATCGCGACGAGGCACGTGCCGCCGTCCGCCATATTGGCGGTCACCTTCACCAATAAGGCCGCCAACGAAATGCGGGAGCGCGTGCGGGGGCTGCTCGAAGGCATCCGCCTGGAGTCCGAGCCGGGCCTCTCCACCTTTCATTCGTTCTGCGTGCGGCTCCTGAGGCGCGATGGCGACCCGCTGGTGCGCGTCCGCCCCGGCTTCACCAGGCGCTTCACCATCTACGACGACGAGGACCAGCTGGGGATCGTCAAGGCGGCCTATCGCGGGCTGGGGCTCGACGAGAAGGATTTCATGCAGTATCGCGGGGCGCTCTCGCGCATCAGCCACGCCAAGAACTGCAACGAGACACCCGAGGACCTGTACAAGAAATCCGTGAACAGCGAGACCGAACGGCTGGCCGCGGTGTACACCGAGTACGAGAAGACGCTGCTCCACGCCAATGCCCTGGACTTCGACGACCTGCTGCTCCAGGCGGTCCGCCTGCTGCGCCACGACGAGGCCACGCGCGAGCGCTGGAACCGGCGGCTGAGCTACGTGATGATCGACGAGTACCAGGACACCAACCGCTGCCAGTACGATCTGATGCGGCTGCTGTCGGAGGCGCACGGAAACGTCTGCGTGGTGGGCGACGAGGACCAGTCGATCTATAGCTGGCGCGGGGCGGACATCAAGAACATTCTGGATTTCGAGCGCGATTTTCCCAAGGCCCGCACCATACGGCTGGAGCAGAATTACCGTTCCACCAAGAACATCCTGGCGGCGGCGGGCGCGGTGGTGGAGAACAACAAGGCGCGCAAAGGCAAGAAGCTGTGGACCGAAGCCGAGCCGGGCGTGTTGATCGGGATGTACACCGCCTTCGACGCGGAGAATGAAGCGCTGTTCATTGCCGACGCGATTCAGAAGCACCTGGCGGCCAACCCGGGCGATACCGCGGCGGTCCTGTACCGCACGAATTTTCAATCGCGGCAGATTGAAGAGGCGCTGCGGCGCTACGGGCGGAAGTACAACATTGTCGGCGGCTTCAGTTTCTACCAAAGGGCGGAGATCAAGGACACGGTGGCGTACCTGAAGCTGGCGTCGTCGAACACCGATTCGGTGAGCCTGCTGCGGATCGTGAACACGCCGGCGCGGGGGATCGGCCGCACCACCATCGAGCAGATCGAGCGCCACGCCCGCGAAAACGGCGTAAGCCTGTGGGAGGCCATCGGGCAGATCATCGACGACCGGGCGCTTTCGACGCGCTCGCAGTCTTCGCTGGTGACCTTCCGCGCCCTGGTTCAGGAGCTTTCGCTGGTGGCCAGCTCGTCGACCCTGCCCGATCTGCTGCGGTTCATTCTGGACCGCACGGGATACCGCAAGATGCTGGAGCACGAGAAGACGCCGGAGGCGGACACGCGGCTGGAGAACCTGGAGGAGCTGATCACCGCCGCGGCGGAGGCGCAGGAGCGCGGCGAATCGATTTCCGATTTTCTGGATCACGCCGCGCTGGTGGCCGAGGCGGACGCCTACGACGAGCAAGCGCCGGTCACGCTGATGACCATGCACAATGCCAAGGGGCTGGAGTTTTCCCTCGTGATCCTGTCGGGCATGGAGATGGGGCTGTTTCCGCACAGCCGGTCGATGAATTCCGAAGATGCCCTGGAGGAGGAGCGGCGGCTCTGTTACGTGGGGATGACGCGCGCGCGCAAGCGCCTGATCCTGACCATGGCCCGGTACCGGCGGAGATTCGGCGGCGGCGAGCAGGAGCGTTCCACCCCCTCCTGGTTCCTCAAGGAGATCCCGGAGCCCCTGGTGGTGAACCTCGGTCCCGAGGACGAAGCGGGCGAGGTGGATCTGTTGGCCGAGCGCCACGACGTGCGGCAGGCGGCCCGGCGGAACACGTTTACCGGGAAGACTTACAATTCGCTCGACAACATCTCGCAGTTTTTCGGCGAGCGGGGAATCGCTTTCAACCCGCCGAACGCCGGCGCTCCGGCCAGAAGGCCGCCGGCCCCCATGGGCGCGCCAGGTGGCCCGCGCCCGCCGACCCCCCCGCCGCCGATGGGCACGCCCGCGGCGAGGCCGCTGACCCAGGCTCCGGCCCCAGGGGCCGCCCCGCCGCGAAGGGGAGTGCGTCCCGGCATGACGGTGCAGCATCCCAAGTACGGCACCGGGACGGTGGTGCGCCGCGAAGGCGACGGGGAAAATGCTAAGATCACGGTGAACTTCCCTCGATACGGGCTGAAGAAGCTGGTGGAAAAGTACGCAGGGCTGAAAAGAGACTGATGAACACGAAGAACCTCACCGACAAAGCGAAACGGAAGCAAGTGAAGCGCGCGGCGCGGAAGAAAGCGGCGCCCAAGGCCAAACGCGCCGCCGGGGTGGCCCGCGGCTCGCTGAAGAAGAAGATCCGCCACCAGGTGCAAGGGCAGCGGAAGCGGTAGGGCCGGAGCCAGGCCGCGTCCACACGCGCCCGGAACGCGCCGCCTCGTGTTCTCGGAGTGGCTGAAGAATCCCGAGTCGCAAAGCCGTTGTCAGGTCGCGTCCACGCGGCGCGCTGCGGGGCCCCGCGGGTACGCCGCGCGGCGCGGTTCTCCTTCGGCTGGAGGATTCCGTTTCCCGGCAGCCTCGGTGAGATACAGCAGGGCCTGGCGCGCCAACTCGGGCATGCTGGGGTCGGGGTGCCGCAGGAGGGCAACGAGCATACGGATCCAGCGCAGCTCGGCGTTTTCGATTCCGATGATGGGAACGGTCTTCACCATGCCCGCGGCCTGTTGATTCTCTTTTCGGCCGGCGAGGCCGTTTTTTGAAGCCGCGCCCGGGCGCTCATGGTTTCGCCTGAGCGAACGATGAGAGTCTTGTGAGCCGGTTTCTGAAGCATGCGGAAGAGATCTTCGCCACCGCCCGGGAAGGCGGCGAGGATTGCGAGTTTGCCATCCTGGTGGGTGGCGATGGCGGAATCCACGTGCTGGCGGGGAGCGGATGGGAGCTCGAGCCGCTGCGTTTGCACCACGGCGCCGCGGCGGCGTACCGGGTGACGCGGACGGGCGGCCGGGTGCGGCTGGAGGCGCGCTCGGCGGCCGAATCCTGCCGGCTCGAAACCCGTGCGGCCGCCGCGGTCCGCGCCGGCCTTCGCGACTGCCCTCAATACCTGACCACTCCGGCAGGCGGCTCCTGCAACATTTGGCCGGCGGGCCGATAAGAAACAGTGCGGGGTAACCCCGCGAGGAGCCGTTATGGATATCGTGTCATTCAATCGCACCGTACAGTCCCCACCTGTCACGGCGCCGGTAGTGCCCGCCGAGCAGGCCGCCGAGAACCGGGAGGTCGTCCAGGCAGTGCGGGCGGTAAACGGCACCGAGATGTTCGGCCAGGACAACGTTCTGACCTTCCAAAAGGACGCCCTGACCAACCGGATGGTGGTGAAGGTAGTGAACCGCAAGACCAACGAAGTGGTCTCGCAGGTGCCTGCGGAATACGTGCTGCTGCTGGCCGAGGACCTGAAGCAGAAAGGCGGCTGAAGATCCTTCCGGAAAAAGGTAGCACGGAACGATCGAGTCTTGGATGGAGAGCAGAATGTGGCAGAACGCGCGTGAGGCCTATGTGGAGAGCCGGATTCTCTCGGCGGGACCGGTGGAACTGGTACGCCTCCTGTACCAGGGGGCGGCGGGAGCGGTCCGGGATGCGCGGCGGCACCTGGCCTCGGGCGAGATTCGGGAGCGGTCCTGTTCGATCAGCAAGGCCTGGGAGATTCTGACCGAGCTGGCGGAGAGCCTGGATTACGCGCGCGGCGGGGAGATCAGCGGCCGGCTGGCCCAGCTCTACGACTACATGCGGCGGAGGCTGACCGAAGCCCATCTCCGGCAGGACGATCGGGCGCTGGCGGAAGTGCAGGAGCTGCTCGGGACGCTGGCGGAAGCGTGGGACGGAGTGAGCGCGCCGGAGCCCGGCCGCGCGGCCGGCGGGCGAGGGCACGGAGCCTGGGCGCAGCCGGCCTGCCAGGAGGCCGTGGAGGCCGGCTGTTCCCACGGCTGGAGCCTTTAGAAGGGGGCGCCTGAAAATACCGTGCCCGCCCGGACTGGTTGCCCGGGTCCGCCACCCGGGTTTCGGAGGAGCCACCGGGCGGGCACGTCCAGCAGTTGCCGGATGGAAAGCCTTCGAGGCCGCTCCTCAGGGTTGCGGCTTGGAAACCGGCTGTTGAAGACCGCTGGCGATGAGGTCCGCCAGGCCGAGGCCGCCGCCCTTCGCCAAAGCCATCGCCAGGTGCTGCTCGGCGAACTCGGTGGCGCTGTCGCCGGAGCCGGAGGTTGCCCCGCCGGAGCCTAGCCAGCCGCCATTGCTCTCGCGCTCCGAGCGGAGTATCTGGCCCAGCAGCAGCGCTTCGAACTGCTCGGCGGCATCGTGAATTTTAGCCGGATCGCCGCCCTTCGGCTTCTCGATGGCGGCGGGCGCCAGCGAGACAATCTGCGAAACTCCCAAATCGTTCATGTTCAGATGACCTCCACTTCGGCTTCGAGGGCGCCGGCGCTCCGCAGGTTTTCGAGGATCGCGATCACGTCCCTGGGGGTCGAGCCGATCGCCGCCAGGGCACGGACCAGTTCCTCGACCGTGGCCCCCTGCTTGAGCACCACGTTGCGCGCCTTTTCTTCCTTGGCTGCCACGCTGGTCTGCGGCACCACCTCGGTGACGCCCTGCGGAGCGAGCGGCGCGGGCTGCGAAACCGCGTACGTGGTCTGAATTTCGATGTTCAGGTTGCCGTGCAGAATCGCCACCGGTGCGATGCGCACGTCTTTGCCCAATACGATGGTTCCGGTGCGTTCGTTGACCACCACGCGCGCCGGTCGGTCGGGCTCGACCGTCAGGTTCTCCAGCTCGGCGATGAACTCGGTGGTGCGCGAGACGTAGGAGGCGGGAACCGTCACGCTGACCAGGCCGGCGTTCTCCGGCCGTGCGGCGGGAGTCGCGCCCGCGAATTTCTTGTTCACCGCCTCCACGATGCGCGCCGAGGTGGTGAAATCCGATTGGCGCAGTTGCAGCCGCACGACGTCGCGCGGCGCCACCGAAGGCGACGGGCGCTCCACGGTAGCTCCGTTGGGGGAGCGGCCCACGGTGGGGTGATTCACCGCCTGGCTGCTTCCTCCGCGGCCACTGGAGAAGCCGCCGGTCACCACCGGGCCCTGAGCCACCGCGTAGACCTGGCCATCGGCCCCGCGCAGGGACGTCAGTATGAGAATGCCGCCCTGGAGATTGCTGCAATCGCCGATCGCGGCTACCGTCGAGTCGATGCGGGAGCCGGGTTGGGCGAATGCCGGAAGCGTGGCGGTGACCATGACCGCGGCGGTGTTTTTCACCTGGATGGAAGTGGGCGCCACGGAGACGCCCATGCGCAGCAGGACGTTGGTCAGGCTTTGGGCGGAGAACATCGTCTGGCGGCGGTCTCCGGTGCCGGCCAGGCCGACCACCAGGCCGTAGCCGATGAGCTGGTTCTCGCGCACGCCTTCGACCGTGACCAGGTCTTTGAGGCGGGCCGCCGGCGCCAAAAGCGAAAACGCGAGCGCGAGTGCAAGCAGGCGATTGGGCATAATCTCAGAAGGGCAGCAGGCCCATCAGCAGGCGATACAGAATGAACGGCCGGCGGATGGCGTCTGCCACCACGCCCTTGCCGTCGATATGCACCTCCAGCTGGCCCAGCCGGTTGGACGGCACGCTGTTGGTGGCGTCGATATCGGCCGGACGGACGACGCCCCGCACCGTGATGGCCTGGCGCTCGGAGTTGACCTGCAGGTCCTTGAAGGCTTCCACCATCAGGGCGCCCCCGGGCAGCACGTGGGTGACGCGCGCCGTGAGGGTGGTGCTCAGGGTGGTGGTCCGGGTGGTGGTGCCCTGGCCGTTCAGCTCGGTGTCGCCGGAGACGTTGGCCAGGTTGGCCAGGGGGCCGGTGGCCTTGGTGAGGCCGGCCAGGGCGGCGATCGAATTCTTGCTGCTGGAAGTGCGCCCCGTCTTGGTAGTGCCGGTCGAGACCGCCGACGCCTGCTCGGCGACCACGATGGTCAGAAGGTCGTCCACCTGGCTGGCCCTGACGTCCCGGGCGGCATCCGCCAGCCGGGAGCCCGGGGCCCAGATGGCCCCCAGGGTGGTGTTTGAGGCCTCCGCCGAGCGGGCCTCCGCCTCGGCCACGTAGCGATCCAGCGGATTGCCCGGCGCGGCCGCTTTCTTCTTTTTCGCGGCTCCCCAAGCGGTCGAGAGCAGGAGCAGACAAACCAGCAGTCTCATAAGCCCACCGAAACTCTTCCTTTCCCCTCCACACGGGCGCGGAAACATTTCTTCGAAACGGTGTTGCGCACGGATATGGTCTGGCCGATGGAGCCCGCCGCCTCCGCCTGCGCCTCCATTTCCAGGCGTGCGCCTCCGCACCGCACTTCCACCCGCACGGTGTCTCCGGGCGCCACCTCTTTGGGCGCGTCCAGCCACGTGGCGCGGAGCGCGTCGCCCGAGCGGACCGGGCGGCGCAACACCCGTCCGGCGGCCTCCTCGACCGAGCGGGCGAACCGGTCGGCGCCGGGGAACTCGTCACCGGTCTCCACGCGCAAGTCGGCGGCATCGACCGGCCGGCCGGGCGTGAGATCGCGCCGGGCGACGACGCGCGGCGCCGCCACCGTCACCTTGACCCTGGCCCAGACCGGGAAGCGTCGATCGGCGCCGTACCGGACCGAGCCGTTCCAAAACCCGCCCGCGGTGGTCTGGCGCAGGCCGCCGGCGGGAAACTGCAATTGGCCTTCGGGGGCCGGGATGCGGCTGTAGTCGAGAATCTCGATGCGCGCCCCGGGCAGGCTTTGGCGCATGGCCTCGCGGAGCCGCGCCGGATCGAGCGGAGCGGCCGGACGCTCGAAACACAGATCGCCGGCCGGCGCCGCGGCGGGGTTCCAGCGCGCCGCCAGCCGGCGCAATTCCGGCAGGCGGAACACGCGCTCGGCGCCGGGGGCCGGAGCCAAGGCCACGGGAGTGTCCGGGAGGGCCACCGGCAGGCCGGGAAAGGCCGGCGCCAGGTCGCCCAGGGTGATGTGTTCCGAGCCGGCGCTGACGGCGAGACAACCGGCCACGGCAAATGCGGCAAGCGGGGTCATCGCACCATCTGGTTCACTTGCTGATACATCTCGTCGGCGGCTTGCACCACCTTGGAGTTCGCCTCGTAGCCGCGCTGCGCCACGATCAGGTTGATGAACTCGTCCACCACCGAGACATTGGACTGCTCCAGGTAGCCCTGCATGACGCTTCCCATGCCTTCCTGGCCGCCGGGCAGGCCGACGGTCGCATCGCCCGAAGCGTCGGTGGGCGTGAAGAGGCTGCCGCCGAGATTGTTGAGGCCCGCCGGATTGGGGAAGTTGGCGAGCTGGATCTGCCCGGCCTGCTGCGCCGCCGTCTGGTTGGGCAGGCTGTAGCTCACCGTGCCGTCCTGCGCGATGGTGACCGACTGGGCATCCTGGGGAAGAGTGATCTGGGGTTCCAGTTGATTGCCGTCGGAGGTCACGATGCTGCCGTTGCGATCGAGATGGAACGATCCGGCGCGGGTGTAGGCCAGCTCACCCGAAGGCCTCCTCACCTGGAAGAAGCCGGCGCCCTGTATGACCAGGTCGAGCGGGTTGTCGGTTTCGGTGAAGGAACCCTGGGTGAAGACCACTTCATTCGAGGAGGGGCGCGTGCCCAGCCCGACCTGCAGGCCGGTGGGGACCACGGTCTGCTGGCCCGCGGCGGCGCCGGGTTGGATGACGCTCTGGTAAATCAGGTCCTGGAACTGCGCGCGGCGGTTCTTGAAGCCCACCGTGCTGGCGTTGGCCAGGTTGTGCGCGATGTTGTCGACATTCATTTGCTGCGCCGACATCCCGCTCGCGGCGCTGAACAGTGCTCGAATCATACGGCCTCCCTTTCACGGCCCGGCATTCTCATCACCCTGGAACTTCCCCGGCCCGGCTTTCTCAACACCCTACGCTCGCGACTTCCTCGCTCCGGCTTTCTGATGACCCTACGCTCGCGACTTCCTCGCTCAGGCATTCTTATGACCCCACCTTGGCGACTTCCTCGACGGCCCTCCGGTTCATGTCCGCGCCCAGGGAAGCGGCCTTCTGCAGCATCTCGAACTGGCGCATGACGCTGACCAGCCGCACGGCGGCCTCCGCGCTGCCGGTATTCGACGCCTCGAGTTTGCCTTGCTCGACCGAGGTTCCCGACGGCGCCGTGGGGCGCAGGGCGGGATCGGTGACGCGCAGGTAATTGCTGCCCTGTTTGGCCAGCCCGGCGGTGCTGGTAAAATCCGCGATGTCCAGTTTGCCGGCCACCACGCCGTCCTGCAGGACGGTGCCGTCCTCCCGGATCTCCACCGGCTTCGAACTGTCGAGCTTCAGGACGGCGCCGGCGGTCCCGCGCACGGCATACCCGTCGGATGTGATCAGCCTGCCATCCTTCGCCAGGCGAAAACTGCCGTTCCGCGTGTAAAGAGGACCGCCCGGAGCGCTGACCGAGAAAAAGCCGCTGCCGGAAAGCGCCACGTCCAGGGGACTGCCGGTGGAATGGATGACGCCCTGGGAAAGGTCGATCCAGGGCCGCTCGATCACCGGCATGGTGGACAGCGCTTCGGCATCCCAGGCTTCCGGAGCGGCGTACAGGCTGTAGAACTCGCGATCGGCCTTGTACCCGCCGGTGGAAGCGTTGGCCACGTTGTTGGCCAGCAGGTCGAGCGACTCCATGCGGGCGCGCAGCCCGCTTGCCGCGATAGCGGTCAGAGAATCCATCGGGTGGGGACAGTGCAAGCCGGGGGCCAAGAGGAGTTTCAGATGAAAAACACTGAAAAATCGCGCGAGGCCGCCGATGAGGGGATGAGAGAGGCTCCGGCGCGCGGCAAGTTTTTGCCGCGAGCCGGCGGGCCCGCCATTTTCTTGCCGGAGCCGGCAAGGCCAACTGCTTGAAAATGCGCCCTCCTCTTTTGGCCAGCCACCTGCAATTCCGCTGTTCGTGAAAGCCCTCGCGTCACTCGCGTCTCTCCTGGCGCCCAACGAAGCGCAGGTTTCCGGGGTCTCGGCAAAGCTCAAGAACGGAAAGGGCGCAGCGCTACCGGCCTCGGCGAAATCGCTGTTTCCCTCGTTTTTAGAGACCCTGTTCGCGGACGAGAAGGCGTCCGGATCCGGTTCCAAAGGGGAAGCCGCGCTGGTGCGGCTTCGGATCGGCACGACCCCGGGCCATGGGACGTCGAAGAGCGCGGCCGAGGCGGAGCCTGCCAGCGGCCAGGAACTTCCCGTCCCGGCGGTTGCCGCGCCTGCCGTGCCGGTTGCTCCGCCGGCGGAGCCTGCCGGGGGGCCACGCCCCGAAACCGGATTGCCACACCTCGCGGATGCGGCCTCCGCTCCCGAACCGGCCCGGCTTTCTCCGCAACCAATGTCCGCCGCCGACCCCGTCTCGGAGAACTTCGCGCTCCGGGCGCCGCTCGCGATGCCGCCCGGTCCGGCCGCCGAAAAGGAGCCCCGGGCGGCGCAGCCCGAGCCAGTCGAGCACCGGACCCCGGATGCGCGGATGACGCCCGGCGAAGCGCAACCCCGGGCTGCGGACACCACGGCCGGGAGCGCCGCTCCACCCACGTTGGCGGTCAGGGAAGAGCCGGAGAAGCAGGCCGTGGATTCGCCAGGCCAGCCGGCTCCGCTTTCCGATGATCCGCCGCGAGCGGCCCGGATGCCGGGCACGGTTGCAGCCGGTCCGCAGTCCCAGCCCCTGGCGAAACCGGCCCCGGCGAAACCGCCTGCGGCTACGGATGATGGCCGGCCGGTCTCCCGGTGGGCTGCGGCCGAACGGCGCGAAACCAAGCCGGCTTCCAGCGATCCTCCCGCGACGGCGGACCCGCCTGCCGGCGCCAGCCCGGCCGCGGCAGTGCCCGCGCCATCGGCTGCACCTCATCGCCCGATCCGGGGCGGTGCGGCGGCCGGGGGCGAACAGGTCGAACCCACCGAAGCGGGCGCCGCGACAGCGCCTTCGCCGGCGGCGAGCCCGGAGCCTCCGCCGAAAGAGACTGACGGAACGGCGTCCGGCGCCCCCTGGCTGGCGGCCATGCGATCCGCCTGGTGGAATCGCGCCGAAGCGCCGGCGGCCGCCTTCGAAGCCCGCCTGGTCCCGGTGAGCCCGCGAGATCCGCGGACGCCCTGGCAGCCGGCGACGCCCGGCGCCTCGAGCAGTCCCCGTCCGGCCGGCGCCCAAACCGATGCGCCGGACCCCCAGGACGCCGCGTCCGGCCAGGATCCGGCGCCGTCCGGCGCGTGGAGTTCCCGCAGGAAGGACAATCGCCAGCCGGCCGAATCCCCCGGGGAGAACGAAGCCCCGGCGGAGCGGGCCGCTCCCGTGCTCCAGCCATCCCACGGCGAAGCCTCCACTCCGCCGCCTTCCGCCGGTCCGCAGCCGGCGCCACTCCCCGGGAGCCCGGCCCCAACCAAGGCAGCGGCCGCTCCCGCCCCCCCGGCGGCGCATCCGGCCGAAGAGGCTGCCGCGCCGGGCGCGGAGAGCGCCACGGCCAAGACTCCGGTGGCCCGCGACATCCGGCTGGAACTTTCGAGCGGCGACCGGCGCGTCGAAGTGCGCCTGGCGGAAGTTGGCGGCGAGGTCCACGTGGCGGTGCGGACGCCCGATCAGCGGCTCTCCGGAGCGCTTCGCGAGAACCTGCCGGAACTGGCTGCGCGCCTCGAAGGGAGCGGGTATCGCGCCGAGGCGCCGCACCCGGCCTCCGCCGACACCCGGCGGGACGCCCCGCAGCCGGGCAACTCCCAGAACGGCAATTCCCGGCCGCAGCAGGACGGGCGCCAGCGGGAAGGCGATGCCCAGCCGCGGCAGCCCAAGGATTTCGAAGCAGAAGCCAATCGCAAACAGAAAGGAAAGGAATTCGCATGGTTCATGTCATCCCTTCGCTGAGGTCGACAGTTCCGCCGGTACGCACCACGCCGGCCCCGACGCGCCCCAGCACAACCTCCTCCACGACGGCGTCCGGTACCACATCGACGGCGTCCGGTACCACATCGACGGCTCCCGATTTCCGGGCGTTGTTTTCGGGCCAGACCTATCCGGTGGCCGATGCCCCTCCCCAGAACCCCGCGCCCACGGCGGAATCGGTCTTCGGACCGAACCCGTGGATGGCCAACCCGACGGGCCTGGGGCCTGGCGGCTCCTACAGTTACAACCCCTACTATTTCGCCACCGCCCAGACCGCGGCCCAGGTGGCCCAGATGGTGGGAGGCACGGTCGTTTCCTCCCCCACGTTCACCCCCAACGGCGGCCCGTTCCAGCAGCAGCAGCCTACCTATATGGTGCAACTGCCCGACGGCCGCATGATCAACCCGGGCCTGGTGGCCTCGTTTTACACCCATGGCTACCCGGAGTCCTACGTCGAGCAGATGATCGCCAACGAAGTCAAGAACGCATAGAAAGGAGACATCCATGAGCCCAACCACTTCAGCCACGTCCGCCGCCGCCGCGCAGACCACGCCGGCGGCCAGCCAGAGTTCCAGCGGCACCACGGTCGACAAGAACATGTTTTTGCAGCTCCTGGTGGCGCAACTGCAAAACCAGGATCCCCTCAACCCCAGCGACGGCACGCAATTCGTGGGCCAGCTCGCCCAGTTCCAGCAGCTCGAGCAATCCATCAACATGGGCCAGGACATCACGGCCATGCGCCAGGATCTCGACCAGATCGTGTCCGGCGCCTCCAGCACCGCGGTTTCGCAGACATAAACGGAGAAATGAAATGTTCACGACGTCTTTTTCAACGGCGCTTTCGGCACTGAGCGCAACCGCCACGGCCATCGACGTGGTGGGCAACAACCTGGCGAACCTGAACTCGCCGGGTTTCAAGGCCAGCGACGTGGTCTTCCGCGACCTGGTGACGCAGTCTCTGGGCGCCGGCCTGGGCGAGACGCAGGTCGGATTCGGCACCGGGCAGCCCCTGACGGTCCGGCAGTTCACCCAGGGCGCCATCCAGACGACCAGCGGATTGCTGGACGCGGCGGTGCAGGGAGACGGCTTCTTCGTGGTGAAGGACAACAACGGCAATACCTTGTACACGCGGGCGGGCAATTTCCAGACGGATAAATCGGGCAATCTGCTCACCGACACGGGCTTCAACGTGCAGGGCTGGACCAACGTGTCGTCGTCGTCGGGAGGCGTCAACACCAATGGCCCCATCGGCAATATCGTGGTGCCGGTGGGTTCGCTGAAGCCGCCCAACGCCACCACCCAGATCACTGTCGACCTGAACCTGAACTCGGCGGCCGCCGCGGACCCGACCTCCGATTTTTCCACCCCCATCACGGTCTACGACAGCCTGGGAACCTCTCACGTAGTGACGCTCAATTTCGAGAAGAGCGGCGCCAACCAGTGGACCTACCAGGCGACGATCCCGGCAGCGGACGTCACCGGCGGCACCACTGACATCGCGGGCGCCAGCGGCACCCTGTCCTTCAGCAATCAGGACGGGCTGTTGACCGATCCCCCGGCCGGGAGCCCCATCACGTTCACCATTCCGGGCCTGACGGACTCGGCCAAAGACATGAACATTTCCTGGGATCCCTACACTTCGGCCGGGGTGGGGCGCATTACCCAGTTCGGGCAGACATCCGCGTCGTCGGCGAACTGGCAGGACGGCTCGCCCGCGGCGGATCTGGACCGCGTGGGCCTGGCCGACGGCGGGCAGATCCTGGCGCATTATACCGACGGCACCCAGGTGGTGGTGGGCCAGGTCGCGCTGGCCTCCATCCGCAACCCCGACTCGCTGGTCGCGGCGGGCAACAACAACTTCCAGATCAGCGCGGACACCGCGACGCCATCGGTCGGGGTGCCGGGAACCGGGGGGCGGGGAACCATCGTGGGGGGCTCGATCGAAGCCTCGACCGTGGATATCGCCCAGGAGTTCACCCAGTTGATCGTGTACCAGCGCGGCTACGAGGCGAATTCCAAAGTGATCACCACGGCCGATTCGATGAGCCAGACCACTATCAACTTAATCCGCTGAACCGCCGATGACTCCTCAGGAAGAGATTCGAGCGTTCGGCGATATTCCGATCGAGATCGAGGTCGAGCTCGACCGGCGCCTGATGAGCGCCGAGGAGGTGCTCGACCTGGCCGAAGGCAGCGTGATCTCGACGCTGCGTTCGGCCGGCGAGAACATCGACATCTACCTCGGCGGCGTGCAGTGCGGCTCGGGCGAGATCGTGGTGATCGAAAACTCGCTGGGCGTGCGGATCACCGACTTCCGCGACGATTGAGGAGCGAACCGGATGGAATGGCTTCAACAGGTGGCGGCGATAGGCGCGGTGCTGGCGCTGGTGGGCGGCGCGTGGTGGTGGCTGGGCCGGCGAGGCTTCGTCAGGATGCCGCCGGCGAGAAGGGCGGCGGGGCGAAGGCTGGAATGCCTGGAGCGCCTGGCGCTCGCTCCGCAGCACACGCTGCACCTGGTGCGGATGGGAGACATGGCGCTGCTGGTGGCTTCCACGCCGGCGGGATGCCGCCTGGTGCGGAGCCTGCCGCTCAGCCAAATCGAAACCTCGAGGGAGGCCGCCCGGTGAGGCCGCGCCGCCCATGGGCCGCGCTGCTGGCCCTGCTGCCGGCGGCCCTGCCGGCGATGGCCGCTCCCGCCGACTCCGTCTCGCTGCTGGGCATCTCGGCCGGGAAAAACGGCACCCTCAGCGTGCCCATGCAGATCGTGATTCTGCTGACGCTGATGACCCTGCTGCCGGCGGCGGTCATGACCATCACCCCGTTCCTGCGCATCACTGTGGTGCTGCATTTCCTGCGCCAGGCGCTGGGAACGCAATCCACGCCCTCCAACCAGGTGCTGCTCGGGCTGGCTTTGTTTCTGACCATCGTCATCATGCAGCCGGTGGCGGCGGAGATGTACCAGCAAGGGTGGGCGCCCATGGAAGCGGGCCAGTTGACCGTCGAGCAGGCCATGGACCGGGCCTCCCCGCCGCTGCGCAATTTCCTGTTGCGGTTCGCGCGCGAGCGGGACATCCGGCTCTTTGTCGAAGTGTCCCACGCCCCGGCGCCGCGCAACGCCGCGGACCTGGACCTCAAAATCCTGATTCCGGCGTACATCCTGTCGGAGCTGAAGACCGGGTTCCAGATCGGCGCGGTGTTGTTCCTGCCCTTTCTGGTGATCGACCTGGTGGTGGCGTCGGTCACGCTCTCGGTGGGCATGGTGCAGTTGCCGCCGGTCATGATTTCGGCGCCCTTCAAGATCCTGCTGTTCGTGCTGGTGGACGGTTGGAACCTGGTGGTGGGGTCGCTGCTGAAGAGCTTTTACCAATGACCCCCGATACGGTAGTCCAAATCCTGCGCCAGGCCCTAATGACCACCTTCTGGCTGGCGGCTCCGCTGCTGGCCATCGGGTTCGTCGCGGGGATCGCCGTCAGCCTGGTGCAGATCGCGACCTCCATGCAGGACAACGCCTTCAGCACCATCCCCCGCCTGGTGGCATTTCTCCTGGGCCTGCTGCTCATGATGCCCTGGATGCTGCAGAAAATCGTGTCTTACACCACGGTGCTGCTGGGAGACCTCGGCCGCTATGCCCGCTAGCTTGTCCCTTTCGCTCGGAACGCTCTACGGCTTCCTGCTGGTTCTGGCGCGGGTGGGCGGCGCCCTGGTATTCGTGCCGCTGCCCGGGGTCAACGGCGGGCCGCTGCCCGCGCGCGCGGCGCTGGCGGTGGGGTTCACCCTGGCGCTGGCCGCCCGCTGGCCCGCCGTCGCGGCTTCCGAAGTCACCGCCGGAACGCTGACGGCGTGGATCCTGGCGGAGTCGGCAGTGGGAATCGCCATCGGCGTTGCGGTGGCGCTGGTGCTGGAGGCCTTCGCGCTGGCCGCGCAGGTGCTCGGCCTGCAGGCCGGCTATGCCTACGCCTCCACCATCGACCCCAACACCCAGGCCGATTCCGGCGTGCTGCTGGTCTTCGCGCAGCTCGTGTCGGGACTTCTTTTTTTCTCCCTCGGGCTGGACCGGGAGGTATTGCGGCTGTTCGCCCTCAGCCTCGACCGGGTGCCCGCGGGCGGTTATGTTTTCGGCCTGCCGGCGGCCGGGCCGCTGATCCGCCTGGGATCGGGCCTGTTCTCGGTGGGGGTGCGGCTGGCGCTGCCGGTGGTGGCGCTGCTGGTGATGGTGGATGTGGCGCTGGCGCTCCTCGGGCGCCTCAACGCGCAACTGCAGCTGCTGTCGCTGGCGTTCCCGGCGAAGATGCTGACCGCGCTGGCGGTGCTGGCGCTGGTGGCGTCCGTGATACCGCGCATCCTGCTGGCATTCAGCGGGAGCGCGTGCTCCGCCGTGCGGCGGATGTTGGGGATATGAGGCGGGATGGCGGACCGGAGCGGAAAGAGCGAAGAGCCTACCCAGCGGCGCCTGGAGAAGGCCCGCAAGGAGGGACAGTTTCCTTCCGCCCGGGAGTTCGTCTCGGCCCTGCAGTTCATGGTGTTCCTGGGCCTGCTGGGCTGCTGCGGAGCCGGGTGGCTGGCGGGGTTGCGGGCGACCACGCGCGCGCTGTTCACCCGCGCGTTTTCGGGCGACGTGGCCGCCGCCGATCTCTCGCACCTGGCCTGGCACATCTTCTGGCGGCAGTTTCTGCCCCTGGCGGCGGGCGGCCTGGTGGTCGCGCTGGCGACCGTGGCTTTGCGGCTGGTGACCACGCGCTTCGGGTTGAGCCTCAAGAAGCTGACTCCGGATCTCGCGCGCCTCAATCCGGCCGCCAGGCTCCGCGAGCTGCCGCGCCAGAACCTGCCCTCGCTGGTGCAGGCGGTGGTCCTGCTGCCAATGTTCCTGTGGGCGGTCTATGCCATGGCGCGCAGCCAGATCGACGGCTTCCTGGCTCTGCCCCTGGGCAGCGTGGAGAGCGCCTGCGAGTTCATCGGCGGCTCGCTGATGACGCTTTTCTGGAAGGCCGCGGGGCTTTTCCTGATTTTCGGCGCGGTGGATCTCTTCCGCCAGATGCGGCGGCACCGGCGGGACCTGCGCATGAGCAAGCAGGACATCAAAGAGGAGATGAAGGACCTGGAGGGCAATCCGCAGATGAAGGCGCGCGTTCGCCGCATCCAGCGCGACCGGGCGCGCCGCCAGATGATGAAGGAAGTGCCCAAGGCCACCGCCGTGGTGGTCAACCCCACGCACTTCGCGGTGGCCATCCGCTACCAGATGGAGAGCATGGCCGCTCCCCTGGTGGTGGCCAAAGGCAAGAACTACCTGGCGCAGCGGATCCGGCAGAAGGCCATGGAGCACCAGGTGCCCATCGTCGAGAACCCGCCGCTGGCGCAGGCGCTCTACAAAGCCGTGGACGTGGGGCAGGAGATCCCGCCGCACCTCTACCGGGCGGTGGCCGAAATTCTGGCGTACATTTTCAAACTCATGAACGGGAGGCTGCCGGGCTAGCCCGGATTTCTCATCCAAAATGACCCCCGCAAAAACCCTCGCGCCTCCGATGGCGCCGCCCAAATGGATGCAGGCCCTCCCCCTGGCGATGCTCGGCGAGATGGCCGTGCCCATCGCCGTGCTGGCCATCGTGATCGCGCTCATCACCCCGCTTCCGGGCTTCGTGCTGGACCTCCTGATCGTCTCCGACATCCTGATGTCGGTCACCGTGCTGATGGTTTCGCTGTACCTCACCCGCCCGGTGGAATTCAGCTCCTTTCCCACCGCCCTGCTGCTGCTGACGCTGTTCCGCCTGGCCCTGAACATCTCGTCCGCGCGCCTGATCCTGCTCAACGGAAACACCGGCACCACGGCCGCCGGAGAGGTGATCGGCGCGTTCGGCAGCTTCGTGGTGGGGGGCAATTACATCATCGGCGCGGTCATCTTCCTGGTGCTCATCGCCATCCAGTACGTGGTCATCAATCACGGCGCGGTGCGCATCTCCGAGGTCACCGCCAGGTTTACCCTGGACGCGCTGCCGGGCAAGCAGATGTCCATCGATTCGGACCTGAACGGCGGGCTGATCGACGAAGCCGAAGCCAAGCGCCGGCGCAAGCAACTGGCCACCGAAGCCGAATTCTACGGCGCCATGGACGGCGCGTCGCGCTTCACCCAGCGCGACGCGGTGGCCAGCATCCTGATCACCGGAATCAACATCGTGGCGGGCTTCCTGATCGGGGTGCTGCAGCACGGGATGGAGTTCCAGAAGGCGCTCGAGACGTACACCGTGCTGACCATCGGCGACGGCCTGGTCACGGTGATCCCGGCGCTCATGATTTCGATCTCGGGCGGTTTGATCGTCACGCGCGCCAGCTCGGACGCGCGCCTGGGGAGCGAGTTCCGCCGCCAGATCTTCGGCAACTCGCAGCCGCTGATGCTGGCGGCGGGCGTGCTGGTGACGCTGGCGGCGCTGCCCTCCATGCCCAAGCTGCCGTTCCTGCTGCTGGGGGGAGGCGCGGGCGCGATCGGATGGCGCATGCGCCGGCGGGAGACGGCGCTGGCCCGCGTCCCGGAGGAAAGCAAGCCCGCGGCCGCCAAGGAAAACGTGGAAGCGCTGATGCGCGTCGAGCCCCTGGCCATCGAGGTCGGGCTGGGCCTGGTGGGTCTGGTGGAGGGCGCGCAGGAGTCGCCGCTGCTGCGCCGCATCTCCACCATCCGGCGGCAGCTGGCCACCGACCTGGGCTACCTGCTGCCTCCGGTGCGGGTGACCGACAACCTGTCGCTGCGCAGCCGCGAGTACCTGATCTCGCTCAAGGGGGTGGAGATCGCCCGCTACGAGCTGCCACAAGGCTGCGAGCTGGCCATCCCGGCGGGCCCCGGCGAAGCCGCCATCGAGGGCCAGTCCACGCGCGAGCCGGCCTTCGGCATGCACGCCTTGTGGGTCCCCAGCGAGCGGGCCGAGCGGGCGCGCAACTCCGGCTACACGGTGGTGGACGGGGTCAGCGTCCTGGGCACCCATCTTTCCGAGCTGATCCGCCGCTACGCCTGCGAGCTGTTTTCGCGGCAGGATGCCAAGCGGCTGCTGGACCGCGTGGGGGTGGAGCACCCCAAGGTGGTGGAAGACCTGGTTCCCAAGCTGTTGCCCCTGGCCACCGTGCAGAAGGTGCTGCAAAACCTGCTGCGCGAGCGCGTCTCGATCCGCGATGCGGTGTCCATTCTCGAAGCTCTGGGAGAAGCCGCGGGGGCCACGCGCAATCCCGTGCTGCTGACCGAGTACGTCCGGCAGAGCGTGCGCCGCACGGTGGTGAAGCCCTACCTGAACCGCTCGGGCGAACTGCCCGCGTGGTTCGTGGCCCCGGGGATCGAGCAGAGCGTCGAAGCCGCCGTGGAACACGGGGAGAACTCCAGCCACCTGACGCTCGCGCCGCAGAGTATCCGCGAGATTCTGAACCGCATCGCGGTGCGGGTGCCGTCGCCTGAAATGCCGGTGGTGGCCATCACTTCCTCGGGGGCCCGTTACTTCCTGCGCCAGATCGCCGAGCCGTCGCTCCCCAATCTCTTCTTCCTGGCGCACAACGAGGTGCCGCCCGGAATGCGCGTGCAGTCGCTGGGGAACATGGCTTGAGCCCTACAGGAAAAGGCCGCGGATGACGATAGATCACACGTGGCACAAAGCGCGCAGCCAGCCAAAACCGGGAGCCGAACGCGATGAAGATCAAATCCTATTTTTCCCGCACGGTGGAAGACGCCATGGTCCTGGCGGCCCAGGAACTGGGGCCCGAAGCCATGCTCGTCAACAGCCGGAAAGCGCCCGCCGAGGTGCGGCACCGGGGCGAATACGAGGTGGTCTTCGCCACCGATCTGCCGGCGCACGAGGCCGCCGACACTCCCGGGGACGGCACGGCCGCGCCGGCTTTTCAGGCGCCTGGCGACCGCCTGTCCAAAGAGGTGGCCGATCTGAAACGCGAGCTGGAGGGCATGCGCCGGGCGCTGACCCGCTCGGTGATCGCGCCGGCGCAGCTGGCCGGCGCGCCGCCGGATCTCTCGGATGCCTATGCGGTTCTCACGGCCAGCGACGTGGCCCCGGACCTGGCGCGCGAAATCGTGGAGCGGGCCGAAGCCCGTGTGTCCCCCAATCGCGCGCGCCATCCCCAACGCCTGGACAAAAACGCCTTCCAGCGCGCCCTGATCGAGGAACTGGAATCGCGCTTCACGGTGGAGCCCCTGCTGGGAGCGGGGAAGGGCGACGCCCGGCCGGCCATCGTGTCGCTGGTGGGTCCGCCCGGCGCCGGCAAGACCACCACGCTGGTCAAGCTCGCGGTGAATTACGGACTGGCCGGCCGGCGTCCCGTTCTGCTGCTTTCCACGGACACGTACCGCGTCGCGGCCACCGAGCAGTTGCGCTCGTTCGCGGCCATTCTGGGGGTCGGCTTCCAGGTGCTGGAGACGGCCGGCGCGCTGGCTCAGGGGATCGAGGAGAATCGGGGAAAGGATCTCATCCTCATCGACACGCCGGGCTTCGGCTTCCACGACATGGACATCGCGCTCCCCCTGGCGCAGTTTCTCTCGGGGCGTATCGACATCGACACCCAGCTGGTGCTGCCGGCCTCCCTGAAACCCGCCGACCTGGCGCGCCTGATCGATTCGTTCGAGATCTTCCAGCCGCGGCGCCTGTTGTTCACCAAGCTGGACGAAACCGCTTCTTTCGGCCCCATCTTCAGCGAGGCCGCGCGGACCGGAAAAGCGTTGTCGTTTTTCGCCGCGGGACAGCGCATCCCGGAGGACCTGGAGACCGCCAGCCGCGGCCGCCTGGTGGAGTTGATGCTTCGGGGAGGGCGCGGGGAGGCGCTGTCGGCGGCCTAGGAGAGGGGTCGGCAAATGGCGGAAGCCTATGTATTCGTATGCGGTGTCCGACGTGATTAGCGACGACGAACGCGAGCGGCTCATTCTGGAGCACCTGCCGCAGGTCCGGCTGATTGCCCGGCGTATTCAGGAGCGGCTGCCCGAAAACATCAGCCTGGAAGACCTGGTGTCCACCGGGGTCATCGGGCTGATTTCGGCCATCGACAATTTCGATCCGCGCCACAACGTGAAGCTCAAAACGTACGCGGAGTACAAGATCCGCGGCGCCATCCTGGACAGCCTGCGGGGCCTGGACTGGGCGCCGCGCCAGAAACGGCGCAAGGCCAAACAGATCGAGGCGGCCATCACGGCGGCCGAACAACGGCTGCAGGGATTGCCGGCCGAAGACGATATTGCCGCCCAGCTGGGAATTTCGATCGACGAGTATCACGAATGGCTGGTCGAAGTCCGCGGGCTGAACATCGCCAGCCTGGAAGGCGCCACGGGCGATCACGGGAAGGACATGCTGCGCTTTCTCCCCGATGAACTGGACAATCTGCCGTCCACCCTGCTGGAAAGGTCCGAGCTCGAAAGGCTGCTGGCCGAAGGCATCGAGGCCATACCGTCCATCGAGCGGACGGTTCTCAGCCTCTACTACCACGAAGAGTTGACTCTGCGCGAGATCGCGCAGGTGGTCAACCTGCACGAGTCGCGTATTTCGCAACTGAAATCCCAGGCGATTTTGAGGCTGCGGCGCCACCTGTCCGAACAGTGGCCCGCGTCGCGAGGCGTATTAACCGCATGAGCACCCCGGAAAACAAGACGCCGCCGTTGCGTTTGGATGCGGACGAGAACGCGAAGATGCTGCTGGACGAGTGGGTGGGGAGCCTGGCTCAGGTTCTCGAATCCATGACCGACCAGCGCCCCGAGGTGCGCTGGCAGGCGGCGTCGGGACCCTTGAGCGAGGTCGCCCGGCCGGAGGCCGAGATCCTGTGGTGGGAGCAGCCGCTCCAGATCTCGCCCGAGATGATCGTCTGGGTCGGCGCGCCACGTCCCGCCTGGGAGTACGCCGGAACCCTCACGCTCAAGGCGGCGGGCCTCGAAACCGTCGAGCCGGGCGAGGCAAAGAATACCTGGTTTGAAATCCTCGGCCAGTCGCTCTCGGCCATGGCGCGCTCGATCGGCGCTCTCATGGGCCGCGAAGTCTCCTGTGAAGCCGGCGTCGAACGGCGGCCCGCCGAGGAAATCCAGGAGTGGGCCAGCGTCAGGCTGACGTTCGCCGAGGCGGAGTTGGGGCCGCTGCTGTTGAGCATGAGCTCCAAGCTGGCGGCAGCCCTGGCGGCGCCGTCGAAACCGGCCGAAGCATCCCGCCGGGAGAGCCCGCCCCCGGCCGCGCACCCGGCAACGGACAGCCCCGTTCGAGCCGCGCCCCGCTCCCGGACCATGGATCTCCTGCTGGATGTCGATCTGCCGGTCAGCATTTCTTTCGGCAAGGCGCAGCTTCCCCTGAAGGACGTGCTGAAACTGACGACGGGGTCGATCGTCGAGCTGAATCGCGGCGTCACCGAGCAGGTCGAGGTGCTGGTCAATCACCACCTTATCGCCCGGGGGGAGGTGGTGGTGGTCGACGGAAACTACGGCGTGCGCATACAGGAAATTGTCAGCCGGCAGGACCGGCTGCGGAGCGTCCGGTGACGGCGCTGGCCGAATGGGTGCGGTGGATCGAAGAGGCGGTGAATCCGCTGGTGTTCCCCTTCGCCCTCCTGGCCGGCCTGGTATTGGCGGGAGTGACGCTGAGCTTCTTCGCCCTGGCGCGGGCGAAGGGTCTGGCGCTCGCGGCCCGGGAGCACGCCACGGCAGCTCACGAAAAATCGGGCGCCGCGCTGGCGTGCCTCCAGGAGCGTCTCGACGCCCTGGCGGTGAAACTCGAGGAGGTCGGGCGGCAGGCGCGCGCGGTCCCCTCCGCGCCCAAGCCCGGCTTCAACCTGACCAAGCGTTCGCAGGCGCTGCGTGTGTACCGCCGCGGCGAACCCCCCGACCAGATTGCGGCGGCCCTGGACCTCCCGCTTCAGGAGGTGGATCTGCTGCTGAAGGTGCACCGCGTCGTGATCCGCAACCTCTGACGCCCCGCCCGATCCGCGCTTTCCCGCACCGCGTCGTGATCCGCAACCTCTGACGCCCCGCCCGATCCGCGCTTTCCCGCACCGCGTCGCGATCCGCAACCTCTGACGCCACGCCCGATCCGCGCTATCCTGGTTCGCACAATGCCCCATAATAGAGGGTAGCGTTATGACGGTCGAGGTCGAAGGCGTAACCCTGCATCTCGCTCATCCCGATGAACTGGCGGTTCAGTGGGTTGGCCAGGACGAGCTCATGCGGCAGTTGTTGGCCGCCTGGATGGTGGTGAACGACCAGGATTTGCCCATGAATCCGCGCCTCCTGGGCAAACCCGGCGTCGGCAAGACCACCCTGGCATACGCGGCGGGCAGGCGCATGGGGCGCGAAGTCTACATCCTCCAGGCCACCCTGGATACACGCCCGGAAGACCTGCTGATCACTCCGGTCATAGCCGGAGAAGGAAGCCTGCGGTATGTGGCGTCGCCCCTGGTCACGGCCATGCTGCGCGGCGGCATCGCCATCGTGGACGAGGGCAACCGCATGAGCGAAAAGAGCTGGGCGAGCCTGGCGCCGCTGCTGGATAACCGGCGCTACGTCGAGTCCATCGTGGCCGGGATCAAGATCAAGGCGCATCCCCAGTTCCGGCTGGTGGCCACCATGAACGATGACGCCTCCACCTTCGAGCTGCCCGAGTATATCCATTCCCGCCTGCAGCCCCAGATCTTCATCGACTTTCCCGAACGCGACGAAGAGTATCACATCCTCAAGGAGAATCTGCCCTTCGCCGAGGAGCGGATCCTCAACTACGTGACCGATTTCCTGCAGATGGCGCACGCCGCCGACGAGCGCTACACCGTGCGCGACGGCATCAATGTCGGACGGTTCGCCATCAAGCTCAAGAGCCTGGCCACCGAGCGGAGCCACGAGACCGAGGCGCTCGAAATCGCCGTGGTGCAGGTGCTGGGAGAGGAAGCCCTACGGTATGTCCGGAGAAATCGGCCTTCCGCTTCCTGATCCCGGCAGCCTGAAACGGGGACGCTTCACCTACTTCCCGGTGGTCCCCAGCCGCCTGGAGTTTGCCATCGAGGTGCGGCAGGCGATCCTCGGCGAGCGTCCCGACGTCGTCGCCCTGGAGTTGCCCGTCACCCTCCAGCAGGACTGGATGCGCGCCGTCGCCCGGCTTCCCGAAATGTCGTTGATTTTCTATCCCGACGAGACCGGCGGCGAAGACCAGGCGGTCTACGTGCCGATCGAGCCCGCCGACCCGTTTACCGAAGCCATCCGCACGGGCCTCGAGACCGGCGCGGAAATCGTGTTTGCCGACCCCGACGCGGGGCAGCGCCCGCATTTGAAGGATGCGTACCCGGACACCTGCGCCATCCGGCACATCGGGATGGCGCGCTACGTGGAGGCGTACCGGGTTTACCCGCAGCCGCGCTCCGAGGAGATCTCGCGGCACGCCGCCGGCATCGGCTGGAAGCTCCAGGGCACCAATCCCCTGGCCCGGGTGATGGTGGTGGTCTCGCTCAACCTGCTCGATCCCGTGCTGGACGCCATGGAGGAGCCCCAGGCGCAACCCATGGCCCGCACCTGGCGCGAGGGGATCGAACTGTTCAATCCGCATCCCGAGTCTTTGGCCGAAATCGCCGCGGAGTACCCCGCGCTCCAGTGGCGCTACGAAAATTTCCGGCAGCTCCTGGCGGACTCTGACCTCATCGACCGCCGCCACGCGCAACTGGCGGTTTTTCGCGATGCCGAGAAAGAGTACGAGGCCAATACCGGGGAGCGCATGGCCCACTGGCAACGGCGGCTGCTGGCGCGCTACTCCCGCAATCTCGCGCTGGCGGGGAACGACCTCTCAGCCGGGATCTTCGATCTCACCGTGGCCGCCCGCGGCGTGGCCGACGACAATTTCGCCTGGGAAGTGTGGACCGCGGCCGGCCGCTACCCGCCGCAAAGAACCGATGCCGAGCTGATGACCGTGCGGATATCGGGCGAAGAGGTGTGGCTCGACACCCGCCGCATCCGCCTGCGCCGCCGCCTGCCCAGCACCAAGCGGCGCCTCCGTCCCTTCGGATTGAAACCTCGCCGGAAAGAGAAAATTCCGGGCGAATGGGCCAGCCAGTTGAACGGCGCCGGAATCTGCTCCTACCCGCCCGAAGACCTGGTCGTCGAGGACTACGGCCGGTTCCTCAAAAAGAAAGGCAAGAGCGTTCTCTCCGAAGAGCGCGTGCGGGTCGAGCCCTTTACCACCTCGGTCCTCGACGGGATCGACATGCGCGAGACCATCCGCAAATGGTACGAGGGCCGGATCTACGTGCGGCAGTTTCAGAAGGTCCGCGGCGAAGTCGGCTCGGTGGTGGTGATTTTCGATGAGGACCGCGACGACCGCTACTCCTACACCACCACCTGGCTGGGCGAGAACCAGAACGAGTCCGACATGGCTTTCTATTCCACGTTCCCTTTCGACAACCTGGTGGGGCCGGGCATCGGGCGCGCCGAGTACGGCGGATTCCTGATGAGCCTGCCGCCGCGCCGCATGTACGACGTGTGGCAGGACGCCGACTACGAGTTTGCCGAGTCGAAATCCGAGCGCCTCCTGCTGGCGGCGCTGGACTACTCCATTTACCGGTTCGTGGTCTACGTGGCGGCCAGCCCGCCCAGATCGATTTTCAAGACCCTGGCTTCCCGCATGGGCCGCACCATCATCTACATACCGATCGGGCAGCTCTCTCCGGTGTCGCTGAAGAAGATCCGCGTGGTCCACGTGCTGGACGGCTACGACAAGCGCGAGATCGCCAAAGACTACCTGTGGTAGAGGCGCCCGTCCTCAATTCCACGGGGACCCCGAATCCAGGCTCCGGATCTTCGCCGAAAGGGTGGTGCGCTTGAGACCGAGCATCTCCGCCGCGGCTTTCTTGTTGCCGCCGGTCTTGCGCAGCGCCTGCTCGAGGATGCTGCGTTCGATCACCGCCAGCGTCTGCTCGAAGTCCAGGCCGTTGTCCGGCACCGCTACCACCGGTCCTTCGGGATTCGCCGCGCGGGCGTGCCCCGGCGCCGGCAGCGGGAAGTCGGAAGGCCCCAGCAGCAGCCGGTTCCCGCTCAGCGCCACCGCCATTTCCACCGCGTTCTCCAGTTGACGCACGTTACCCGGCCAGCCGTATTCGCCCAGGCGATCCAGGGCTTCCGGGCTGATGGTCTTCAGCGGCATCTCCTCCAGGCGGCAGACCTTTTCCACGAAATGCGCGGCCAGCAGGGGAATGTCCGGCCGTCTTTGCCGGAGGGGCGGCATGGGGATGGGAACCACGTTCAAGCGGTAGTAGAGGTCCTCCCGGAAACGGCCCTGTTCGATTTCCTGCGCCAGGTGGCGATTGGTGGCCGCGATTACCCGCACGTCCAGCCGGACCGTCTCGGAGCTGCCCAGCCTTTGCATCTCCCGTTCCTGCAGGACTCTCAGGAGCTTGGCTTGCAGCTCGAGCGGCAGGTCCGCGATCTCGTCCAGAAACAGGGTGCCGCCCTGGGCCTGCTCGAATCGGCCCACGCGGTTTTGAAAGGCCCCCGTGAACGCCCCTCTCACGTGGCCGAACAATTCGGCCTCCAGCAGGTTTTCCGGCAGCGCGCTGCAATTCACCGCAACCAGGGGCGCGCGGCGGCGCGGCCCGGCCAGGTGCAGCGCCCGCGCGGCCATTTCCTTTCCCGTCCCCGTTTCGCCGGTAATCAGCACCGTCGCCCGGCGGGGCCCGACCATGCGGATGAGGTGGCCCACGCGGCGCATCTCCGGGCTCTCGCCGATCAACAGCGGCTTCCAGGGATCGTCCAGCACCGACGCCAGCCGGCCCAGATCGAGGGTGGTTAATTCGTCCATCGCCGGTTCTCCCGGCGGCGTCGACCTCGACACTGTAGGGCTCATTCCACAGAAGTGATCGGCCGAATCCGCACGAACTTTAGCCAAATCCCAAAAAACTTTCCCATCCCCCTCCTAAAGCCCACACCCCTTTCAACCGATAAGTACATCAGCCACAAGTGGCGTATCCGTATGAAGATCTACGATTTGAATCTGACCGGCGGCGCCTCGGCGGCCGAGACCGCGCGCGCGCAGGAGGCCCAGAAGCTCACCCAGGCCGGAAATAGCCGCGCGGGCGGCGCCGGCGGATCGGATGATCGCGTGGAGTTCTCGAGCACGCTGGGCAGCCTCTCGAAGGCGCTATCGGCGTATGGGTCGGATCGGGCCAGCCGGGTTGCTGCGCTGGCCGCCCAGTACCAGAGCGGAACCTACCGCGCCGACGCGGCGGCTACCAGCCGTGGAATCGTGTCGGAGGCCCTGGCCGCCGGCGGTCAATAATGTATGGGCGGGGCGACGGCAGTCGAACGCATGGGTACGGCCCGTTCGCAAATCGAACGGGTGTGCGGCTGGCTGACCTCTCCCTCGCCCGAAACCCTGGACCGCTGTTCCGGCGTGCTGGAATCGGCGGTGGCCGAACTGGCTGGCGGCGCGTCGTGGCTCGCCCACGCGCGTGGCAACCCCGAGGCCATGGCGGAAGCATGGCATCTCAACCGGGCCGTGAAGCGCGCCGGCAAGCTGCTCGAAAGCGCTCGGCAATACCACGCCCGGTGGAGTCGAATCCGGGGCGCTATGACCCAAGGCTACGGCCACCAGGGCATCGTGCCGCCGCCCGTCCTTCCGGGAAGGATCAGCCTCCAGGGATAAGCCATGGCCAATCTCCTTTCCACGCTTCTGTCCTCGTCCAACGCGTTGAACGCCTACGAGCAGGTCCTGGCCGTCACCCAAAACAACGTAGCCAACGCTTCCACACCCGGGTATGCCAAGCAGACGCTGCCCCTCGAGGCCATGTCCTTCGATCTGGTATCGGGAGCCATGGGCGGCGTGCGCGCCGGGCAGGTGCTCAGCGCGCGCGATCAATATGCCGAGCAGGCCGTGCGCCAGCAGACTTCCGCTCAGGGAAATTCCCAACAGAGCGTCAACAGCCTCCAGTCGCTCCAGTCGCTTTTCGATGTTTCCGGCAGTTCGGGCATTTCCGCCGCGCTCAACCAACTGTTTCAGAGCTTCTCCGCCTGGGGCCAGAGCCCTTCCGATACCAATGCCCGGCAGAGCGTGATCGCGAACGCCGGCGAACTGGCGGCCGCTTTCCAGCAAACCGCCAGCGGGCTGGCCGGCCTCGAGCAGGATACCGGCGCGCAATTGCAGCAGACCGTCACCCAAGTCAATCAACTGGTGGGCCAGTTGCAGCAGCTCAACGTCCAACGCCAGGGGAACGTCAGCAGCGATCCCGGCACCGACGCGCAGATGAACTCGCTTCTCGAGCAACTGTCGCAATACGTCAGTTTCACCGCCAGTTACCAGGCCGACGGTTCGGTTGCCGTCCTGCTCAACGGCCAGACGCCCCTGCTGCTCGAAAACAGTCAGTACAGCCTCGCGTACCAGCCCGGTCAGGGACCGCCCGCGGCGCAGATCCTGGCGGCCGATGGCGCCGATGCCACGGCAGCCTCCACCGGCGGGCAACTGGGGGCGCTGCTCCAGATGCGCAACCAGACCCTGCCCTCATACCTCGGTGATCCCTCTCAGCCCGGCGACCTGAACACCATGGCGAAACAGTTCGCCGATCGCGTCAACCAGATCCTGACTTCCGGTGTGGCCGCGGACGGGACCACGCCGGGAGCGGCCCTCTTCCAATACGACACCACCAATCCCGCCAATGTGGCCGCATCGCTCGAGGTTTCGCCTGGCGTCACGCCGGATCAGTTGGCGGCGACCGATCCCGGGCCGCCCTCGGTCTCCAACGGCATTCCCCTGGCCCTTTCGCAACTGGCCACTCCCCAGGCGGCCGCCGACCAGATCGATGGCGAAAGCTTCAGCAGTTTCTATGGCGCCATGGCCGCCCGCGCGGGTAGCGGCTTCAACGACGCCAACGGCCAACTGCAGACCGACCAGGCATCGCTGGCGCAGGCCCAGCAGCTTCGCCAGCAGACTTCCGGCGTCTCCCTGGACGAAGAGGCAACCACGCTGATTCAGTTTCAAAGAGCCTACGAAGCCAACTCGCGCCTGATCACGGTCCTCGACCAGCTCACCCTGGACACCATCAACATCCTGACAACGTAAGGAAATATGATCACCAACCTCGATCCCGTATCTCAGATGTTCCTGGCCAATGTCGATCGCATCCAGCAGCAGATCGCCGACGCCAATCGCCAGGTATCGTCCGGCCTCAAGATCTCCACCCCGTCCGACGACCCCGACCAGATCGGCAGCCTGCTCCAGCTTCGAGCCGCCCAGGCACACAATACCCAGATCCAATCCAATCTCACGTTGGCCAATGCCGATGCCACCGGGGCCGACAACGCCCTGTCTGCCGCCATCAAACTCATGGACACCGCCCTGACCCTGGCCGGACAGGGAACCCAGGTAAGCGCGACAGCCGCTTCCCGGCAGGATCTGGCCCAGCAGGTCGAGGCGCTTCAGGAGCAGATGGTCAACGCCAGCCAGACCAGCGTCCAGGGCCGCTACATCTTCGGCGGCGATCAGGACGGCACCGCGCCTTATAGCTTTGACATCACCTCCACCAACAACGCCGTCGTGCAGAATACGACTGCTGCGGCCACCGCCCAGGTGGAAGATCCCGCGGGCGGGTCGTTCTCCGCCGCGAAAACCGCACAGGAGATTTTTGACGCCCGCAACGCCGATGGCACCCCCGCCACGAACAATGTGTTCGCGGCTCTCAACAATCTGCGGATCGCCCTGTCAAACAACGATCCCACGGCCATCGGCAATGCCATAGCCCCCCTCGAGCAGGCTTCCACCCAGTTAAACGCCATGGAGTCCTTTTACGGATCGACGGAAGACAGGATCCAGGCTGCCACGGATTTCGCCTCCAGCAATGACGTTCAGCTCAAGACCCAGATCTCGCAAAAAGAGGATGCGGACGTAGCCGCCGAAGCCATGGCTCTTACCCAGGACACTACCCAGCTTCAGGCGGCGTTCGAAATGCGCGCCAAAATCCCCGCGACCAGCCTGTTCAATTACCTCGCCTGACAGCGCTGTGGCGCGCCGGCCCCGCTAATCGAACAGATGCGGAACAAACCGGCTCGCGTTGCCGGGGATCGGCACTTCCGATTCCCTTACCCCCATCCCGACGGCGGCGTTGCCTCCCTCGTGCCCGACGACCCAACTGCCGATCACCGGGTAGACTCCGTCGAATTGGCTCGGCGTCGCGAGTTCCTGGTAGATGTATCCCTCGGCGCCACCGTCGCCGCCGGTTTCCACATCCTTGCCCGGCTGATGGATCGTGATATTGGCCCCCTCGCGGCCCATCAGGGGCTTGCGGACCCACGACATCATCAGGCCCGGCCCGTCGAAGCCCGCCTCCAGCAGATTGGGATGGCGCGGGTAGAGCTTCCACAGTACCGGCAGGATGCCTTTATTGGAAAGCAGCATCTTCCACGAGGGCTCGATCCACAGGACCGGCGCCGCCCCCAGGTGCTTGCCGAATTCTTCCCGCACCATCCACTCCCAGGGATACAGCTTGAAGACGGCGCCCAGCGGCTCCCCGTCCGGGCCCACGAACGCACGGCCGTCCCAGCCGATCTCCTCGATCGGAAAGGCCGACGTCTGCAAGCCAGCCTGCTGCGCGGTGTCTTCCAGGTACGTCACCGTGATCCCGTCCGCCGCACCGTCCATGGAGCAAAACGCGATCGTCTGGCCCGGCAGGCCGGGCGCCAGTTCCGTCCACCGGGCGGTCAGCCCGGCGTGAATCGAATTGAACTGGCCGCGCTGGGGGAAGGTGTCCTGGAGCCAGTGCTGCTGCACCACCGCGGCTTCCAACAGCGCGGTTGGCGTGTCGGCGTTGTACTCCAGCAGCTTCGGCGGATGGACGCCGTCGAACGCCAGGTCGAAACGCCCGTAAAGCGAGGGCCGCCCCGCTTCCCACGAGCTTTCGATCAGCCTGGCGGCGCTCTCCGCGATTCCCATCCGCGAGTACAGCCGGTGATCGATGATGTGCTGCGCAGCCGCCAGCGTCATTTTCTCGAGTTCGTTGGTGGCGGCCTTTAAAAGGTCCACCTCTTTGGCGGTGAACTCGTAAAAGGCCGACTCGTTCCAGCATTGCCGGCAGTAGGGCTGTTCTCCCGAATGCCAGGCGAGGCCCGCCTCTTCGACTTTCTGCTGCCAGCCCGCGCGTGGCTCCGTCGCTATCCGCCGCATCTGTACCCAGCCAAACACATTTGACTTCTCCGATCAACCCATTTTTCCGGTCCTTCGAAACCTCTACTCCGGCAAGCCGCAATTCCTCAATCGGATAGCTCGTTGGGAGGCGGCGCAATTCGCGGTCTGATGTGTATGCAGGGGATACGCCAGGCATTGCATCGCTTAC
>Ga0116219_10000146_pt1 | contig 69946 bp, 59 predicted proteins | sample Sb_taG_4_FD_91019 | JGI IMG/M metagenome (GOLD analysis project Ga0116219, IMG submission 91019) | Peat soil microbial communities from Weissenstadt, Germany - Sb_50d_6_BS metaG | ecosystem: Environmental > Terrestrial > Soil > Wetlands > Peat | place: Germany: Weissenstadt | collected 2010-09-21 | reverse complement strand
CAAATCCTCTGGGAGTTGCAGAACATCCTCGCCGAGATCGCCGGCCTCGACGCGGTGTCGCTGCAGCCCGCCGCCGGGGCGCAGGGCGAATTGACGGCGCTGCTGGTGGCCGCCGCCTACTTCCGCGACCGCGGCGAGCCGCGCACGCGCGTCCTCATCCCCGACAGCGCCCACGGCACCAACCCGGCCAGCGCCGCCATCGCCGGCTTCGACGCCGTCACCGTCAAGAGCAACGCCCGCGGCCTGGTCGATCTCGACGACCTGCGCGCCAAGCTCGACGAGCGCACGGCCGTCTTCATGATTACCAACCCGAACACCCTCGGCCTGTTCGAGGGGCAGATCGCAACCATTACGGAGTTGATCCACGCGCGGGGTGGTTTGGTGTACCTCGACGGCGCCAACATGAACGCCATCCTGGGGATCACCCGGCCGGGCGACTTCGGCGCCGACATGATGCATTACAACGTCCACAAGACCTTCACCGGCCCGCACGGCGCCGGCGGCCCCGGGGCCGGGCCCATCGCGGTGCGCCGCCGCCTGGAGCCGTTCCTGCCGGCCCCCGTCGTGCTCCGGGACGGCGACCACTTCCGCCTCGATTACGAGCGGCCGAAGTCGATCGGCCGGGTGCGCAGCTTCTTCGGCAACGTCGGCATCCTTCTGCGCGGCTACTTCTACATCCGCACGCTGGGCCCGAACGGACTGCGCCAGGTCAGCGAACAGGCGGTGCTCAACGCCAACTACCTGCTCAGCCGCATCAAGCACGCCTACGAGGTGCCGCACGGCGACCGTTGCATGCACGAGTTCGTCGCCAGCGCCCGCGGCCTGCGCCGGGAGCGGCGCATCAGCGCCATGGACATTGCCAAGCGCCTCCTCGATTTCGGCTATCACGCGCCGACGGTTTACTTCCCACTCGTCGTGCCCGAGGCGCTGATGATCGAGCCGACCGAGACGGAGAGCAAGGAAACGCTGGACCGCTTCGCCGACGCCCTTCTGCGCATCCGCGAGGAGGACGCCGACTTCCTGCACGAGGCGCCGCACACGCTCGGCATCAGCCGCCCCGACGAGGTCAAGGCGGCCAAGGAGCCGCTGCTGCGCTGGAAGTCCTAACACTCGCCGCTTGCGGCTTCGCATGCCCTGCGAAGCCGCAAGCGGCTATCGAACCATGTCCACGACCGTCTGCCGTCTGCTCCCCTTCGCCGTCGCCGACGGCCCGCACAACATGGCGGCCGACGAGGTGCTCCTTGAGGCGGCCGGCGCCGGCGCCGCCTCGCTGCGCTTCTACGGCTGGGCCGGGCCGACCGTGAGTCTCGGCTACTTTCAAGGACACGCCGTCCGCCGTCCCCACCTGCCGTACGTCCGCCGGCCGTCCGGGGGGATGATGCTGGTCCACCACCACGAGATCACCTACTGCCTCGCCCTGCCCGCGGGGGCGGCGTGGCAGGATGGCGAGCCCTGGCTGCGGCGGATGCACCGCATCATCGGTGCGGGTCTCGCCCGGCTCGGCGTGGCCACCCGGCTGCACCAGCTGCCCGACGCGCACCGCGACACCCCGCTCTGCTTCCGCCACCTCAGCGCGGGCGACCTGCTGATCGGCGCGGCCAAGGTCGCCGGCAGCGCCCAGCGCAAGCACCGCGGGGCGCTGATGCAGCACGGCGGCCTCCTGCTGGCCCAAAGCCCATTCGCGCCCGAGCTGCCCGGCATCCGTGAGCTGACGGCCCTGCACCTCGGCATCGAGGAGACGACCGCCGCCATCCGGAGGGCCTTCGTCGAACAAACGCGCTGGCAGCTCGTCGCCGCGGGTTGGCAGGACGACGAGCCGCGGCGGATCGAGGAATTGGTCGTGGGGAAATACGCGAGCGCCGCCTGGAATGACAGGCGCTGATCGCCGGGGGCAAACGGCGACGGCCCCGCGGCACTGGGGGAGTGGCGCGGGGCCGGGGCGATACGGGGGGACGGCGGGGGGCAGTCGGGGGTTAGAACGGGCTCTTGCCGGAGGTCGGGGCGATGTCCAACTCCGGGGCATCGACCGGTTGCGGGATCAGCTGGACGTTGCCGTTCTTCTTTTCCTTTTCGGGATCCTTCTTTTCCTTTTCGGGATCCTTCTTTTCCTTTGTGGGCTCCTTCTTCTCATCGCCGTTGGGCAGCTTCTTGAGCTCCTTCGGCGGGCCGAGGGGCTCGGCCTTCGGCATCGAGCCACTCGGGATGGGGCTGATCGCGCCGCCGGGGCCGCCGACGACGGAGCCGTTGCCGTACACGGGGCCGCAGCCGCCGTCGCAGCAGCCGCAGTCGGCCTCGTAACTGCTGTGGTGGAACAGGCCGCGCAACTTGTCGAGCAGGCCGCCGCCGTGGCCGGTGTCGCAGGTGTCGCACGGGCTGCCGCAGCCGCCACAGCAGCCGCAGTCGGTTTCGTAGCTGGTGTGATGGAAGCGGGCCTTCAGCTTCGAGAAGAAGCCTTCGCTCTCGCCGGAGTAAGTGTCACAGCACCCGCCGCAAGCGCCGCAGGCGCCGATGCCGCAGCCGCCGATGCCGCAACCGCCGGGGCCACAACCCCCCGGGCCACAACCGCCGGTGCCGACGGAGTAGACCGGGGCGGCGGGCGTCGCGGGCATCGCCACATTATCGGCTCCAGCAATCCACGCCGTCGTCATGAGCAAGAAAGCAGCATTCACGAGTTATCCTCCCTAGGGTCGAACTTCGGCTCGGAGCCGTGGTCGGTGGGCCGGTCTCCGCCGACCCCGCTGGCCCGACAGCCCGCGCCATCCAGTTGGTACGAGGGATGTCTCCGCATCCCTCACCGGGCTCACTCCCGGCGGGGCATCCGTTCCCCCTGTCGCTGCCTACCTATTTCGGCAACCTACCCCGCCCGTCTTGAGCAGCTTTGCTCGCGAAATGCCGCCTCTGCCTATTCCTCATCACCTCCCTCTTGTGCCGGCCGCGCGATGCCGGCGAACCCCAACAAGCTGGGCGGCAACTCAGCCCGTGGCAGCGGCCGCAGGCCGTGGACCCGGTAGGGGGGACTCGGCTCACGTGTTTCGGGATCGATCATCTCCCCTTCGACACGAACCGCCTCCCCGGGTTGGAGTCCGGTCATCGCGCCGGCACCGACGAGGGTGACGCTGCCGCCGTGCCGGTCTTCCTCGTCCTCGGGTGCGTAACGGAGGCACCAGGCGCCGCGCGCCGGGGAGTAGCGTAATTCCCCAGTCAACCAGCGGTAGTCCGGGGCGTGCCCGTAGGCCGTTGCCTGAGTCTCTGCCTCTTCCCGAACCCCGCCCACGACCCCGGGCGGCACCGCTACGGGCGCGGAGACCACCCGCCCCTCGCGGACCTCCTGTTCTTCGCTCGCGCCGGCCGCGGGCAGGACCTCCAGGACCTTCACCTCCGCAGGATGAGGAGCCGCAGCGCGGGCGACAGGCGCCGGGTCATGCGGCGTTTCGTTAGACATCTGCGGCGCGGGGACCGTCACGGTCCCCGACAGATAGGGCCAATGGGCCTGGCCGCAGCCCAACGCCAGGGCCGACCCAAAGACGCCGCCCACGTACAGGCGCAGCAGGGGGTAGACCATATGCAGTCCTCACCAGGTTCAGCCGGCCGTCTGGGCGGGCGATACCGGCAGCGCCGGCCGCTCCGACGAAGCGGACCCCGGCAACTTGTCGTTCAGTACTATCGGTCGCGGACCGGGACGATTTTGACAGATGTTCCGAATGGACCGTAGCGGCCGACGAGGCGGGGAGGAGTGGTTAAGCTGAGGATGAAGAGCAAAGGTCCGGCCCGGCAGACCGGACCGGCGTCAGCGCAGCGGGTACATCGGCCTGCGGATGTGGCGGTACTCGAAGCGCTCCGGGTTGACCGCGGTGAGGCCCGGCGTGTCCACTTCGATGATTGTCCCGGCGACGGGTTGGTACGCTGCCTTGTAGGCGATGGCCGCCTTCACCACGAGCAGGCGCTGCCGGTCCGGCCGGATGCCCAGGCACGTCAGCTGCCCCAGACTGAACGGCGGATGCCGCAGCGAGGTCAGCACCAGCAGGTTGCGGCCCTCCACCTCCACCAGCGCCGTCAGCCCCATGTGGTTGACGCGCTTGCCGCCGTGCCGCACCGCCGGTTCGACGTAGGTGCCGTCGTGCAGCAGGCGCATCCGGCCGGTCAGCGTCAGCGGCTCGCCGTGCCGCCGATCAACCTTGCCGCCCACCGTCAGCGTCACCTGGGATCCGACCGCCGCCGCCGCACAGAGCCGCACCTCCTCCGGGGCGTACAGGCAGACGACGCCGTCGGTGGCGCCCTGGCGCAGCATCTCGGCGAGCAGGACGGTGCCGTCCGCCGCCGAGCCGCCGCCGACGTTGTCCCCCGTATCGACCAGCACCACCGGCAGCCGCTCCGCCTTCACGGCCTGCCCCACGGCCGTCGCCGCGTCCGGCAGCTGGCGGGTGAGACGCTCGCGCGCCTCCCAGAGCATCTCTCCCAGTCGATCGGCTTCGCGCCGGGCGAGCGCCGGGTCGCCGTCGGCCACGACGACGACAGACGGCCCCATCTGCGCCACGTCGGCGTAGGCGAAGCCGGGCAGCAAGCTCGCCGCGAGGATGCCGGGCCGAGTCTCCAGGGCGCGCACCTCGTCCATGAACGATTTCAACGGCTGTTGTGACGTGTCCTGCACCATGATGTTGACGATCAGCGGCGGTTTGGCCACGGCCACGCACGGCCGCACTTCTCCGCGCAGGGTCCGCACCAGCAACCGGGCCGCCCGCCGGCCGCACTCGCGCTGATCGACGTGCGGATTGGTGCGATAGGCCACCGACGCCGTGCAGCCGTCGATCAGCCGCTGCGACAGATTGCCGTGCAGATCGAGCGTGACGACGATGGGGAAGTCCGCCCCCAGCGCCTGGCGCAACCGGGCCAGCACCTCGCCGTCGGCGTCGAGATGCGATTCGGCGACCATCGCCCCGTGCAGCGCCAGCAGCAGGCCGTCGGGCCGCTCGCGGCGCACGCCGTCGATGAGCGCCCGGGTGATCTCGTCGAAGACGTCGTCGGTGACGGGGCCGGACGGCGTCGCCCAGGCCATGAGGATGGGCACCGGCTCGAAGCCCTCCACGGCCGCCGCTTCGAGGAAGCCGCCGACCTCGTGGTGGGCGTCGCGCCACTCGTCGAGCAGGGCGGGCCCGAAGGTGAGGCTCTGGGCGGCAAAGGCAGCGCGGTCGGTGCGCAGCGGGTTGAAGGTGTTCGACTCGTGCATGAAGCCGGCGACGGCGATACGCATGGGGATTCTCCTGGCATCCGCGGCGAGCCCCGATGATATTGGGTGGGACCGTGGCTCGCAATCACCGAATAAGGCGAACGCCGGCGCGCCCCGCCCGCGCCCGCATGACGGCTATTCCCGTAGGAGTCGCGATGAGCCCTCCGCTCGAAGCCGACGCCGCCCTCGAACGGTTCCGGCACTACCTGCTGTTGCTGGCTCGACACCAGCTCGGCCGGCAGGCGCGGGGGAAGTTGGAGCCGTCCGACGTAGTGCAGCAGACATTGCTCGAAGCGCATCGCAAGCGCCAGCAGTTCCGCGGCACGACCGACGCCGAGCGCGCCGCCTGGCTGCGGCAGATATTGGCCTTTAACCTCGCCGACGCCCTGCGTCACTTCGGCCGCGACAAGCGCGACGCCGCGCGCGAGCGCTCGTTGGAGCAGGAATTGGAGCAGTCGAGCATGCGCCTGGGGTCGTGGCTGGCGGCGGATCAGGCATCGCCCAGCGCGGATGCCGTGCGGCACGAGGAAGCGGTGCGCGTGGCCGCTGCGCTGGCGCAGCTGCCGGAGGCGAACCGCGAGGCGGTGGTGCTGCGCTACTACGAAGGGTTGTCGCTGGACGAGATCAGCGACCGACTCGGCCGTACGCCCCCGGCGGTGGCCGGGTTGCTCAAGCGCGGGCTGAAACAGTTGCGGGAAACGCTGCGTGATGCGGAGTGAATCATGACCCGTGAAGCGAACGAGCCGTCGCGCGAGGAGCGCGTCAATGAGATCATTGCGGAGTGCCTGCGGGCGGCCGACGCCTGACGGCCGTTCGACCGCGACGAGTTGCTGGCTCGCCACCCCAACCTGGCGGACGAGCTGCGCTCGTTCTTCGCCGACCACGACGCGGCAGCGCGACTCGCCCCGCCGCAGGCAGCCGCGCCGAGTGAGGCACCGACGCTCGCACCCGGCGCACCAGCGGCCGCGCCGCCGGTCGGCACGACAGTGCGCTATTTCGGCGACTACGAGCTGCTGGAGGAGATCGCCCGTGGCGGCATGGGCGTCGTCTTCAAGGCCCGGCAGGTGTCGCTGAATCGCGTTGTCGCACTCAAGATGATCCTGTCCGGAGAATTCGCCTCCCCGACCGACGTGCAGCGCTTTCGCACCGAGGCGGAGAGCGCCGCGAACCTCGACCACCCGAACATCGTGCCCATCTACGAGGTCGGCGAGCACCAGGGACAGCAGTATTTCAGCATGAAGCGCATCGACGGCGGCAGCCTCGCGGGGCAGGTGACACGGCTCACTGGCGACCCGCGCGCGGCCGCGCGGTTAATGGCGACGGTGGCCCGCGCGGTTCACTTCGCACACCAGCGCGGCATCCTGCATCGTGACCTGAAGCCGGCGAACGTGCTGCTCGACGCCGCCGGCACGCCCTACGTCACGGACTTCGGCCTTGCCAAGCGCGTCGGGGGTGACAGCAGCCTGACCAATCCCGGGGCCATCGTCGGGACGCCGAGCTACATGCCTCCCGAGCAGGCCGCCGGCAAGAAGGGACTCACGACGGCGTGTGACGTGTACGCGCTGGGGGCGATCCTCTACGAGTTGCTCACCGGGCGGCCGCCGTTCCGGGGGCGAGACACCCCTCGACACCATTCTTCAGGTGTTGGAGAAGGAGCCGGAGTCGCCACGGGCCATCAACCCGCGCCTGGATGCCGACCTGGCGGCGGTCTGCCTGAAGTGCCTGTGCAAGGAGCCGGGCGAGCGCTACGCCTCCGCAGCCGCCCTGGCGGATGACCTGGAGCACTGGTTGGCCGGCGAGCCGCTGAGTGTCCGCCCCCGTAGCACGCCGGTCGTGGTATGGTGGTGGCTGCGGAAGAACATGCGATCGGCCGCCTGGGTCGTCGGCCTTGGTGTGGCGTTTGGCATCGTGACCGGCCTCCCAGGGTTCGTGGGACACGTTCTCAACCGGCACGGGGTTATAGCATTCGGCTACCGGAACTTCCCGGGTGTGAACCCGCCCTGGCCCTTTTCGCATACTCCCAGATGGCCAGAGGACCTCGCGCAGTCCTGGCAGTTCCCGCTTGGGATTTTGGCCCTCTTGATTGTGATAGTCCCGTTCCAGCTGGCGCTTGGCCTTCTCATCGCCCTTTGTGTGCGCCCCCGCGATCGCTGGGCCGACATCAGTGCGGGCGGGCTAACCACCCTGGTGGCAGCGCTAACCGCATTCTTCATCATCACTGGTCCAATCACCACATGGAGTTACGAGGAGGCGGTCGTCCGGCGAGACGTGGATTTACTCACCAACGGCTTCGCTATCCGGGAAGACTCTGACCCCATTTGGCGTCAGGAGGAAGTCCTCCGCAGGTATCCCGACCTGCGTGCGGTGGACGAAAAGGAGCGGGCCAAAGCCCTGGAGTCAAAGATTGTCGCCGATCTTTTTGCCGGCTCGTTCCGTGGGATCTGGCAAGGGCTTCTCGCCTCGCTTGTGCTTGTGCCAGCAGGCATCTGTCAGACCTTGGTGGCCGGACACCTCTTGCGGCGACCGGCGAGATCCTGGCGCATCCTCCACATCCTCATCCCGTACCTGGAGGTGGCCGTGGTGGCGTTGTTATGGTCAAGCAACATCGGTATTTTTCCCAGCAATCCTCACCCCGGGCCAGACATGCGTTGGCGTGGCGCCCTCTTGCTCCTGCTCTCGACCGCCTGGCTCGCGCTTGGCCTCATTGGGGTGTTTCGCGGCTGGCGCTGGTGGCGCCGCTGGCTCCTGCACCTGGCCTTTGCCGCCGCCTCGGTCGGAATTCTCTGGGTAATCTTTCATATGCACTTTACCGTCGATGTGAGCGACCTATGACGATCGCCTTGCTGGTCGGGACGCCGAAACGCAGCGTGGAGGTGGCTTGTGCAGGTCGCCTTGCCCGACGGGAAGCCGAAGGGTAGCATAAAGGTGGCTTGTGGCGGGGCCGAACAAAGGTTCGCTGGCCGAAAGGCGAGGAGTTGGTCGATGAGCGAGCAAGCACAGCGCGAGGCCGTCGGGGCCGAGCCGAATCCGGCCCTTGGCCGGCTGGCCCTGGAGACGTTTCGGCGCGACCTGCCGCGGCTGATGGCGGAGCGACCTGGCCAGTGGGTCGCCTACCACGGTGATCGGCAGATCGGCTTTGCCAAGACGCCCCCGGAACTTTATCAACAACTCGACCGCCGGGGCCTCGATGGCCGAGAGTACATCGTCCTCTGCATCGAGCCGGAGCCGCCCTACGAGTTTGATAGCCCCTACCCGTTCGATTGAACGGCTTCGCCCACACTCAGAAAGTGGTCCGACGCCGTGCCACTGTTCATCGATCACTTGCCGCTCCAACACAGGATCGTCTCCAGCGCGGGAAGGCAAACGTTGGCATGGTACCCGCTCCTGCCTGCCATGCTGACTGAAGCCGGTCTGCCCGAGCCGCCGACAGACGCCCCGTGCAGACCGTGGAAGTTCGACACGGGTTGTGCGCCCGACGCCATGGCCTGGCGCTTCCATCTCGAAAGGGCCGGACTCGATCTGGCCGATCCGAGGAAACTGCACTCCGCGAAAGCAATCGCCCGCTTGGCCAACGACGCAGTTGAGGAGTTGCCGATCCGCCGGGCATCCCTCTGGCTGGTGAGCAACATCCCCGCGCTGCGCCAATCGCCTTTCCCTCTGCTCCTGAACCCTGGACTCCCGTTCTACGCCCGCTTCCCGCGCCGCAGGACGAACCTGTTCCCGCTGGTCGGCATGAGCGCGTTCCGGCGGGCGGGGCTCACGGTGAAGATCAACTTCAAGGCGGCGACGCTCTCCGTCTGGACGCCCGGGCCCTGGTATCGTGGCTGGCCTGTCTTTGCTCGGCGGCTCCTGGACGGTTTCGCAAGGACACCCTTTGATCGGCTGTGTGGAGGTCCGTAGCGCGGCTATTCCGCCGCCAGAAGGCAAGCGGTACGCTGTAAGGCGAGAGGCACTTTCGCGCGCCCAGGGTCGGCGCGTTTGACGGCTATCTCAGTAGAGCCCCGTTCGCCCGACCCGGAGGAGAGCATGTCTGAGCCCCCCTCGCTCGATGACTCCGCGCGGGTCGATGCCATCATCGCCGATTACCTGCGGGCGGTGGACGCCGGGCAGGCTCCCGACCGGGGCGAATTGCTGGCGCGGCACCCCAACCTGGCCGACGAACTGCGCTCGTTCTTCGCCGGCCACGATCAGGCGCAACGCCTTGCTACGCCGCCTGCCCCAGCAGACGCCCCGACCCTCGCCCCCGGCGAGGCGCCCTCCTCTCCTCCGCTGCTCGGCACGGTGCGCTATTTCGGCGACTACGAGTTGCTGGAGGAGATCGCCCGCGGCGGCATGGGCGTTGTGTACCGCGCGCGGCAGGTATCGCTCAACCGCATCGTGGCGCTCAAGATGATCCTCTCCGGCCAACTCGCCGGCGAGGACGATGTCAAGCGTTTCCGCCTGGAAGCACAGACCGCGGCGGCGCTGCAACACCCGAACATCGTCGCCATCCACGAGGTCGGCGCGCATGACGGGCAGCACTACTTCAGCATGGACTTTGTCGAGGGCCGCAGCCTCGCCGACCTCGTCCGCGACAATCCGCTGCCGCCGGAGCAGGCTGCTCGCTGGGTCCGCACCGTCGCCGAGGCCATCCAGTACGCCCACCAGCGCGGTGTCCTGCACCGCGACCTCAAGCCGTCCAACGTGCTCATCGACAGCTTCGGCCAACCGCGCGTGACCGACTTCGGCCTGGCCAAGCGCATGGCGAGCCCCGGGTGTCAGCCCGGGGAGAACGCCCTCACCGCCACCGGCGCCGTGGTCGGCACGCCCAGCTACATGCCGCCGGAACAGGCATCGGCGGACCGCGGAGCGATGGGCCCGGCCAGCGACGTGTATTCCTTGGGGGCGGTGCTGTACGAATTGGTGACGGGCCGGCCGCCGTTCCGGGCGGCGACGCCCCTGGACACGCTGTTGCAGGTGCTGGAGGCGGAGCCGGCGCCGCCGCGGCTGCTCAATCCGGCGGTCGGCCGCGATCTGGAGACGATCATCCTCAAATGTCTCCAGAAAGAGCCGGTCCGCCGCTACGCCAGCGCGCAGGATCTGGCCGACGACCTGGGCGCCTTGCTCGAAGGACGGCCGATCAAGGCCCGGCGACCGGGGCTGGCGGAGCGGGCGCTGCGCTGGACACAGACGCAGCGGCGCGGCGCGGTGCTGATCGTCCTGACGGCGACGGCCTCGGCCCTGCTCCTGGTCAGCGGCATCGTCGGCTGGAACGGGTACGCGGAATCGCAGATGGGTAGCCTGGACGTCAGCAGCGACGGCCTGCCGTTCCGCGTGGAGGTGCTGGACGACGAGGGGCGCCCGGTCATCGAGCCATTCCTGACCGCCACCCCCGGGCTGGTGGACTCGGCACGTGTGATGCTGCCCGCCGGCGACTTCGACCTCTGCCTGTCGGCGCCCCAGGCGCGCGGCGAAACCTACCGGCTGCTGGTCCAACCGGGGGACGAGCACTACTACGAGCTCTCCCCCAAGCCGCGGCGGTTGTGGGAGCCGCTGCGACTCAAGGACGAGTTCGCCGAGGCGATCGATGCGGGCGGGCGAGCCGACGTCGTTCTCGTCGGTAAGACCGGCCTGCGGCGGTTGAGCGGGGCGACTCTGGAGCCGGTCAAGGACTGGGGGCCCGGGCCACTCGGCGAGTCGGAAGTTGGCCGGCGGCCGGAGTTCGACTGGTCTCAGGTACTGGCGCGGGACGGCGGTCAGCGCCCGTGGCTCGTGCAACCCGCTCCCGTCGTCGATGGAGATCGGCTGCTGATCTGGGCCAGCCGCTCCTCGCCGTCGCTGCTGGCCGTCTCGGGCAAGACGGGGCGCCTCCTCTGGTGGCACCGAGCGCGCCCGACCCTGCCGCCCGGCATTGAGGAGGCTCAGGCTGCTCCCTTCCCGAGGGACCAGTCCAACCTGCGGCGGGGCAAGGTCATTGCCGAGCCGATCGTCGTACCGATCGACGGCGTTCCCCACCTGATCGCCACGTTTGCCACGGAAGGCGAGGTGTACGTGGGCGCCGCCGGTGAGCCGGAAGAATGGCTCGAGGCGATCAACGTCCGCACCGGCCAGCGGCGCTGGCCGTACTCACTCGGGCGGCGAAGCAGCACCTCGCCACTCGAATCCCTGGGATACGCGGTGTCGGTAATCGACGTGGAGGGTCGGCCGGTCGTGGCCCTGGTGGCGAACCGCCGACTGATCGGCCTGGACCTGCGCACGGGGAAGCCGCTCTGGACGCACGATCTCACGTCGATCATCGGCAGCCCCGCAGACTCCGGTGAGAAGACGGCCCCGCGGTTCGGCCTCTTCGGCGACCCGCGCGAGCCCGGCGTTCTGCTGGCGCAGTGGCTCGTGTCCGATGGGAAACCGGGGATCGGCTGGGGGGACGCCGTGAGAACGGGCACCAACGACGAGATGACCGTCGCGGCCGTCTCCCTCCAAACGGGCAAGCCGATCTGGCAGAAAGTCGTGAACGCGGCCCGGGTCTCCTCACTGCCCAACATCGGGGAGGCCCCCGTCGTGGCGGACCTCGACGGCGACGGCAAGTCGTAAGTGATTCTGCTCTACGTCGCGCCGACATGGTCTATGAACACGGCCGCCATCGAGGTGCTCGACGGGGCCAACGGCGAACGCCGCTGGCTGTACCGCTTCCCAATCATCGAGATCAACGAGATCCTCGAGGGCCTCCCCGATAAAGAAGCCCGGGTAGAGCGTTCGGTGCAGGTCGAGCACTCGGTGCGGGTCACGATCGGGCCGGACCTCGACGGCGATGGCTGGCGGGAAGTCTTCGTGGCCTCACGCTTCAGGCCGCATTTCAGGAGCGAGGCGCGGTTGTTCGTGGAGGCATTATCGGGGCATGACGGCCGGCCGCTGTGGCGCTGGTCGCATCCCTTCTCGGGTAGCAATGCTCTCGGCCCGCTGGCCTGGTGGGACCAGCCGGGCGCGGACGGCTGGCCGCATCTTCTCGTCCCGGTATTGGCGGACAGGTTCGGAAACAGAGACCACACCTTCGTCCTGTCCGCCGGAAGCGGGCGGTTGGGCCAAGTCCTGGGCGACTTCCCGACCCCGCAACAGGCCGACCTTGACGGCGACGGCATCCCCGACCTGCTGGCGTCCGGCGCGGATGGCTCGCTGTCCACCCTCCACGGCATGACGCCGGAGGCCTGGCGGCGGGTGGGCAATAATTGGCTGCCGGCGGAGGATATCGATGGGGACGGGATTGTCAATGTCGTCAATATGTCCGGCAACGTGGCGGTCTCGGGAAAAGACGGCCGCGTCCTATGGCAGCGACAGAGAATCGCTGGCCAGAATGTACGTTCCCCTCCGCCGCACAGCCGCTCCGTCGGCGAACACCAGCGCTGGGATTGGATGATGCCCGATAGAGAGTACGACGTTATGGACGTGCTGGGCGAAGGGGAGCGCACGATTGTGGTAGTACGCTACGCGAACCTGGCCCAAGGGGTGGATGGGGCGACCGGTCGCGAACGCTGGCGCTGCGCCGGCCCGTGTCGCCCGGAGTGGGTGCTGCGAATGGAGGACCCGGTTGCACCTCCCTTCGTCCTGTTCGTGCAGAACAATGTCACGACTTGCGTCCGGGCCCTGGAGGTCGGCCCCGACGAGCGCTACCGGCTCCCGGCCGGGGAGAAGATCGTCCCCCGCCCGTTGCCGGAGGATCCACGGCTGCTTGTACAGACCCCCTGGGCGTACCTCCTGGTGGATTTGCGCCGCTCACACAACTGGGCCTACTTCCTGCTCGTGCAGGGCGTGGTTATCCTTGCCGTCGCCCTCGGCCGATCAGCCGCCTGGGTCTTCCGTCGCGGGGCGCGGGTCATGGGCCTCCTGCTGTACCTGCTGCTGCTCGCGGTGCTCGCCCTGGCTACCGGCCTCTTCTATCTGCACGGCGCGCCGCGCTATTCCACACCGATCAGACGGTTGTTCGATCCCGGCGGCTTCGCGCTGCTCGGGCTGCCCATCCTCGTCTTCGTCGGGCTGGGGTGTACCTGGGCGGTGCAAGGTCGCTGGCGCCGGATCGGCCTGTTGCTGGCCGGCTCCGTACTGGTCACCCTGCCCCTGGCCGCCTTCTCGCTGTGGGCCGATGGGCGCTTCCTCGGACCCACACAGCATTACGTGGCCGACGGCTGGTATGGCGCGTGGCTCATGGGCGCCTACGTCACCGGCGTGCTGCTCGTGTTGGGATGGTAGTTACGGGCGGTCTTCCGAGCTATGCGCCGGGCGGGGCGGTGGGCATTCCGACTCGTCCGGCCGGTCAAGGTTCTCCCGACTGCTTGAAGGGGGATGCGCCGCAGGCGCTTCGGCAACAACACCAACCTACCCGAAGGGAACGAGCCATGACGATAGAGCCGCGGGAGTCCTCGGGCCGTGACCAGCGGGTGAATGAGGTCATCGCCGAGTACCTGCGCGCCGCGGACGCCGGGCAGGCGCCGAACCGCGACGAGTTGCTGGCACGGCACGCCGACCTGGCCGACGAGCTGCGCTCGTTCTTCGCCGACCACGACGGGGCGCAGCGACTGGTCCTGCCCCCCGCCGAGGCGCCGACCCTGGCCCCCGGCGAGGCGCCCGCCCCATCCCCGGCGCCGGGCACGGTGCGCTACTTCGGCGACTACGAACTGCTGGAGGAGATCGCCCGCGGCGGCATGGGCGTCGTCTATCGGGCGCGGCAGGTATCGCTCAACCGCATCGTGGCGCTCAAGATGATCCTGTCCGGCCAACTGGCCAGTGAGGAGGACGTGCAGCGCTTCCGGCTGGAGGCGCAGACGGCGGCGGCGCTGCAACACCCCAACATCGTCGCCATCCACGAGGTCGGCGAGCACGACGGACAGCACTACTTCAGCATGGACTTCGTCGAGGGCAAAAGTCTTGCCGACCTGGTCCGCGACAACCCGCTGCCGCCGGAGCAGGCCGCCCGCTGGGTCCGCACCGTCGCCGAGGCCATTCAGTACGCCCATCAGCGCGGCGTCCTGCACCGCGACCTCAAGCCGTCCAACGTGCTCATCGACAACTTCGGCAAGACGGGCCGGCTCCTGTGGTGGCACGGGACGCGGCCAGCATTGCCGCCCGGCCTTGAAGAGGGGCAGATCGATCCCAGATACTCCATCTTCAGCCCGGGCGGCAACGCGGTCGTCGCCGAGCCGCTCGTGATCCAACTCGACGGCAAACCGGTGCTGGTGGCCGCGTTCGCCTCGGGTGGGCAGAGCTACACGTTGTTGAAGGACAGGGGCGAGGGCGGCTTCCCGGTTCAGCGCCAGGGCGAGCCGGAGGCATGGGTCGAGACAATTGATGCCCGCACCGGGCAGATGCTCTGGCGGCGCTCGCTCGGCCTCAGCGGTGCCATCCCGCGCTGGCTCCGCGAGTACGAGCGCCCCGCGATGGCCCTGTGCTCCATCGACGGCCGGTCGGTGGTGGCGGTGGTGGCCAACCAGCGGCTCCTCGGCCTCGACCTGCGGACCGGGAAGGAGGACTTCGCGCACGACCTCGAACCGCTGCTCGGACACGCCGGTGCCGGCAACAGGATGGTGCCGCGTTTCGCGTCCCTGGGCAGTCCTCCCGAGCCGTGCGTTTTGCTCGGCTTTCACCCTGGGGGCGGGGGGAGCAACATGGCAGCGAGCGCCGACGCCGAGGACGTGACCGTCGCTGCCGTCTCTCTCAAGACGGGCCAGCCGCTCTGGCGGAAGAACGTCACCACAGCCGCCGCAGCCTTCGGGCACCCGTTTCAGGGCGGGCCACTGGTCGTGGACCTCGACGGCGACGGCACGCCAGAAGTGATCCTGACCTACCCCGAGCCAGGGCACTCAGGCGACCGCGGCGCCGTCGAGGTGCTCGACGGCGCCACCGGGGAGCGCCGCTGGCTCTCCCAGTTCCCGGTGATGATTACCGCGGGTTCGGCGCGGGACCCGTGGTCGCAGCAGAGCAGCAGTGAAATAATCCAGCTCTCGCAGGTGACGGTCGGTCCCGACCTGGACGGTGACGGCAAGCGCGAGGTGTTCGTTGCCTCCGTATTCATGTCCCGCCGGGGGGTCGAGCGCCCGCTGGTTGTCGAGGCGCTCTCGGGGCACGACGGCCATCCTCTTTGGCGCTGGTCACACTCATTCGAGGGCAACCTCCTTGGACCGCTGTCCTGGTGGGACCAGGTGGGTCCGGACGGTTGGCCGCAACTGGTAGTCCCCGTTCTCCCTTCCTGGACGTTCGTGCTCTCCGCCGGAACGGGGCGGCTGGCCCAGGTTCTCGGCAACTTCCCCGAGGCACGCCAGGCCGACCTCGACGGCGATGGCATTCCCGACTTGTGGACGTCCCACGCGGACGGCTCGCTGTCCGCCGTGCGCGGCGTGATGCCGGAAGCCTGGCGGCGCCTGGGCAAGTGGCAAGCGGTGGAGGACCTCGACGGCGATGGCGTGCCTGACGTCATCGGCCCTTTGGGCGATCAGGGTGCCAGCGCGACCGTCTCGGGCAAGGACGGCCGCGTCCTGTGGCAATCGGACATCCGGGGTGAAACTGTGCTGCCCCTGCCGCTGCCCTACGGCGACCTCGACGGCGACGGCATCCCCGACCTGCTCCTGTTCCATTCGGTCGAAGGACTGTCGGCCGTCTCCGGCCGAACGGGCGCGCGATCTGGACGGCCGAGTTCAAGAGCCGACCGAACGCAGCGATGACGCCGCACCTGCTGGAGTGCCGCGACCTCGATGGCGACGGCACTCCGGAGGTGCTGCTGGCCTTCACGAGTTTCGCGGACTACCGGTTGCGTAAGCATCTCGTCCTGGCCGTCGTCTCCTTGAAGGACGGGAAGACACGCTGGCGAACGACGCTCGTCAGCCCGTCGGACGCGAGTGGTTCCGTCTTGATGGGGTTGCGGACTCTCCGCCCTGGGCTCGCGGACCTTGACGGTGACGGGGTGCTCGATGTCGTGACGTGGGCCGTCGGGGACGATGGCATGTTTGAAGTGCGTGCCCTGAGTGGACGGGATGGGGCGACTTTGTGGCGGCAGTCGTTGTCGCGCACGGCGGACACGCCGTTGCCCGCCGTCAATGTCGGAGACCTGGGTGGGCGGCCGGTGGTCGTCGTTGACGAAGGCGGTAAGGGCGAGGTGTTGGCGTTCGACGGTGCCGGGGAACGGTTATGGGGGCGGAAAGTGAACTTCAGCCCCCACGACGGCCGGCAACGGCCGACACCGGTGTTCCTCGACCTGGCCGGGGGGGAGCGCGGCGTTTGCCTGAGCGGGCTGTGGATGGACGATAGCGCCGTGATGCTCGACGCCCAGGGGCGCGAGCTACAGCACGTCGGCGGGCGGCAGTTCGACGCCCAGGGGCTCGATCTGCCGCGCGACGCCGTGCTGGCAGCCGTCCGGGGGAACCCTTTGGACAGCGGCGGGATGTTCGATGCGCAGGGATGCGAGATGCGGTTCGCCGCCGGGCTGGGAACCGTCCGGAGGGACCCTCTTAGCTGGTCGGATTACGTCGCGTACTTCTGGTGCCTGCCCCGCGGCGCCGGCGGCGAATGCGACCTGCTGTCGGTGGCCGCAGGCAAGCTGCGCCTGACGCGCGGCGGGATCGAGCGCAAGCATCTGGTCTGGGAATGGCCTCTGCCGGGCGGCTCCGGCGAACTCCTGGACGTGCTGGGCGAAGGGGAGCGCACGACCGTGGTGGTCCGGTCGGGCAAGACGGCGCACGGCCTGGATGGGACGACCGGCCGGGAGCGCTGGCGCTGCATCGGCCCGTGCCCCCCGACGGGGCTGTTGCGGCCGGCGGACCCCGCCGCCCCGCCCCTCGTGCTGTTCGCGGAGGACGACGCAGCCACAACCTGTCGCCGCGCCCTGGAGGTCGGGCCGGACGGTCGCTACCTGCTCCCGGCCGGCGAGCCGATCAACCCCGAGCCGCTGCCGGAAGACCCGCGCCTGCGCGTCCCGTTACCCTGGTGGCAGGCCCTTCACGAACTCTCCGACTTCGACTGGCCCGTGTTCCTCCTCGTGCAGGTCGGTGTCATCCTGGTGATCGCCCTCGGCTGGTCGGCCGCCTGGGTCTTCCGCCGCGGGGCCTGGGTCATCGGCCTGTTGCTGTGCCTGCTACTGCTCGCCGTGCTGGCCCCGGGCGTCTGGCTCACCTACCTTCGCTTCGGGGGGGATGTCCGGAACCTCCTCGGCCCACCGCCCACTCCGCTGGTCCTTGCACTGCTCGGCCTGCCGGTTCTCGTTTTCGCGGGCCGGGCCGTCGCCTGGGCGGTGCAAGGGCGCTGGCGCCGCGTCGGCCTGTTGTTGGCCGGGTCCGTCCTGGTCACCCTGCCCCTGGCCGCCCTCTTGCTGTGGATCGACGGCCGCAACCTCGGCCCGACACAGCACTACGCGACGGACGGCTGGTATTCCGGATGGGTCATGGGCGCCTACGCCACCGGGGCGCTGCTCGTGCTGGGGTGGCTGCTGCGGGCGGCGTTCCGAGTTGTGCGCCGGATGGCGCGGTGGGCGTTCCGACTTGTCCGGGGGGCCAAGGCGCTCCCGGCGGCTTGAGGAGCGACGCGCCGCAGGCTCTGCCGGGCCTGGGGCGGGCTGTCACCCGCACGAGCACAAGGCAAGCCGGCCTTGCTTTTTCGCTCGCTTTGTGTAAAAATGTTGCCAGAAATTGATAAAAGGCAACGAAATTACACATGGCCAGAACACCGGTGCAACGAGGTAATATCGGTCCCGGCGAACAACTGCTGGAGCTGACACGCCGGCAGGGGGTGCTGCGAGTGCGGGATCTGGCAGCACACGGCATCCACCCGGAGTACCTGCGCCGGCTCTGCCGGCAGGGACTGCTGACGCGCACCGCCCGGGGCCTGTACGTCCTGGCGGACGCCAGCCCCACGGAGAACCGAACGCTGGCCGAGGTGTGCAAGCGCGTGCCGCACGGCGTCGTCTGCCTGCTGTCGGCCCTCCGCTTCCACGGGCTGACCACCCAGATGCCGTTCGAGGTCTGGCTGGCCATCGACCGTCGGGCGCGGCGTCCGCAAGAGGCAGGACTTCCCCTGCGTGTCGTCCGCTTCTCAGGATCGGCTCTGACCAGCGGCGCCGAGGAACACACGGTCGAGGGGGTGACGCTGAAGGTCTACAGCCCGGCCAAGACGGTGGCCGATTGTTTCAAGTACCGTAACAAGATCGGCCTGGACGTGGCCCTGGAGGCGCTGCGGGACTGCCGCCGGCAGCGCCGCGCCACCGCGGACGAGCTGTGGCAGGCCGCCCGTGTCTGTCGCGTGGCGAATGTGATGCGCCCGTACATGGAGTCGCTGTCGTGAGGAAGGACAAGCCCAGGAACCTGGTCGCCTCGGTCCACGACCGGCTGCTGAAGCTGGCCGGCGAGCGGCAAGAGGAGTACCACTTCGTCCTGACGAGGTACGCCCTCGAACGGCTCCTCTACCGCCTGAGCCAATCCCCCCATCGCGACCTCTTTGTCCTCAAAGGAGCGATGCTGTTCGCGCTTTGGAGCGACCAGCGCCACCGACCCACGAAAGACCTGGACCTGCTCGCCCGGGGCGACAAGTCCGTCGGGCGTTACGAGCAACTCTTCCGGGAGGTGTGCAACCAGACGGTCGAGGAGGACGGCCTGGCCTTCCTGACGGATACTCTCCGGGGCATGCGAATCAGAGAGGACGAGGAGTATGAAGGGGTGCGCGTCACGTTCCAGGCCCGGCTGGGCAACGCGCGAATCCCCATCCAGATCGACATTGGGTTTGGCGACGTCATCACGCCGGCGGCGAACGTGGTCGCCTACCCGACGCTGTTGGCCTTTCCGGCCCCGGTCCTGTCGGCCTACCCTCGGGAGACGGTCGTGGCCGAGAAGTTCCAGGCCCTGGTGGGCCTGGGCATGACGAACACCCGGATGAAGGACTTCCACGACGTGATGACCCTCTGCCGGCAGTTCGCCTTCGATGGGGCGCTCTTGTGCCAGGCGATTCGGGCGACCTTCGAGCGGAGGCGAACGGCGCTGCCGGGCGTGCCGCCGTTGGCCCTGACGGCCGAGTTCTATGGGGATGACGGCAAGCGGAAGCAGTGGCAGGCGTTCCTGCGGAAGAACAAGCTCGACGCGCCCGGCACCGATCTGGAGCAGGTGGTCGTCGTGCTGCGCGATTTCCTGATGCCGCCGGCGCAGGCCGGGGCGGCCGGGCAGGAGTTCGGGATGTCCTGGGCGGCGGCAGGGCCGTGGGCGCCTGCCTAACCGGAGCGCTGCAAGTGCTGGGGTGGCTGCTGCGGGCGACGTTCCGAGGTGTGCGCCGGGCGGGGCGGTCGGTGTTCCGCCTCATCCGGCCGACCAAGGGACGTCCATTGGCTTAAGAGGTACCTTCCCGCGGCCGCCCCCACCCTGGGGTGTCCCTGCTCGTCCTGGGGTCGCGTTGACGGTTTCGTCCGCGGGGTCCATACTGGAAATCGGACAACGCGAGTCTGGGAGAGATGGCCATGGCCCTTTCGACGGTGCCCGACTACTTCCAGGAGGAGACGGAGGCCGCCCTGCGCGAACAAGTCGCGTGGCTGGTCCGCGAGATTGGTGTCGATGACGTGTTTTTCAGCCGCCTGCTGCGGACGGATGCCGCCGCCTTTGGCGATTGGCGGGCGGCGCGAGCGCCTCTGTCCCCGGAGGACCAACAGACCCTTCACAGCCTCTGGCACACGATGCTGCACCTACTCTCGCACTTCGGTTGCGAGGAGGCCCGCGTGCGCGACTTGTTCCACTACTTCTTGCCGGCCCCTCGCCGCAGCGAACGCTCTCCCGTGGCACCCCCGTGGAGTGGCTCCACCCTGCGGTCCTTCCTTGAGACCGGTGGGGCCGAGGCCATCGACCGGGTCGATTGGTGGGTGACGGGTCTCCGGTTCGGCAATCCTTACGCCGGCTAACGCGAGGAGCCGCCAATGGCCGTTGCTCCCGGCGTGAGCATGACCGTCCCCTCAGGCACCAGTTACTACCGAATCACCTCGCGGGTGTTCAGAACGGCCAGTGCCCGGCAGCGCAAGGAAGTGGTGAACGGCATGGGTGCGGTTCGGAGCCGCCAAGGTGCTCGGTACAACTATCCGGGCGTGCGGACTGTGTATCTCGCGGAAGACGTGCCTACCTGCCTGGCCGAGAAGATGTTTTACTTCCACCGCGAGGTACTTACGGGCCTCGACAGCCTTCACCTGCCGCTGGCGCCACTTGTCCCCCCCTTCCGGGAGACGTTTGTCCTGTGGGACGTGGTGCTTCGCAAGCCCGTTGCGAACGTGTTCGACCTGACCGTCGCGAATGCCCCGGCGGCTGGCGTCTTCCCCTGCCTGCTGCTAAACCCTTCCCAGGACTACTGGCATCTCAAGGATCGCCGGGCAGACATCCAGGCGTCCGGCTACCGCGGGCTCCGAGCCCCGTCCACGCGGGCAACGGCGCCCGGAAACATGGTCGTGCTCTTCGACGACCAGAGCGGCAACGTCGCGAGCATCACTCCCTATGACGTCGAGTTCCGCCTGCTCACGCCAGCGGCAGCGGCCTTCGCCAGCCACGTCACTGACCAACTCGATTACCTCACCGGAGAAGTTCGCGTCCTTCCGACCGGCGCGACTCCCCTGCCGCCTGCGCTGACCGCCTACGCGGCGTGGTCACCGGTTTCCTTCAACCACTGAGGGAGGAGGTAGCGCCGCATGCTCTTCGGCTACAACACCAACGGCTTCGCCCATCACCGCCTGGAAGACGCCCTGGAAATCCTCGCCGAGTTGGGCTACCGTAGCGTGGCCATTACCCTCGATTATCACGTCCTCAACCCCTTCCTCGGAGATACGGCGTGTATGAAGGCGATGAACACCACCCGCCGCCTCCTGACCAAGCTCGGCCTGCGCTCCACCATCGAAACCGGCTCTCGCTTCCTGCTCGATCCCCGCCGCAAGCATCAGCCCACTCTCATCAGCCCGACACCCGATGAGCGGCGGCGACGCCTGGATTTCCTGCAACAGGCGCTCGACGTTGCGGTCGCCCTGGGCTCCGACGCACTCAGCTTCTGGTCCGGCACGCCGACCGACAGGGCTCCCCGCGCCGTGCTGATGGATCGGCTGGTCGAGAGCTGCCAGGAGTTGTGCGACGACGCGGCTCGGTTGAACATCCGCCTGGCCTTTGAACCGGAGCCGGGCATGTTCATCGACACCATGCGCCGCTTCGCGCAGCTGCACAAGCGAGTCGCCCATCCGCTGTTCGGCCTGACCATCGACGTCGGCCACCTGCACTGCATGGGCGAACTGCCCATCGCCGATCAGCTGCAAAAGTGGCGACATCTCCTCTGGAACGTCCACATCGAGGACATGCGCCGCGGCGTCCACGACCACCTGATGTTCGGCGCGGGGCAGATCGACTTCGCGCCGGTGCTGGCCGCGCTGGACGAGATCGGCTACGCGGGCGGCGTTCACGTCGAGCTGAGCCGGCACAGTCACGACGCCGTCGAAACTGCCCGCAAGGCGCTGGCGTTCCTGCGCTCCGTGCGGACAGCGAAGCCGAGCGAGGAGACGCGGAGGATGTCGCGGGCAGAGGTTCCGTGAGGGTCTGTGCCCATCAATTGCCGTAACTCATCCTCAGAGTGACTGCGCCCGTAGTGGGCCAGCACCATGCGGACACCGGCGGCAACACAGGAGTAGTGGTGCTCCTGTTTACAGTGGGGAACGTTCAGCGAGACAACGGGCATCGTCTCTCATCCTTTGAACGAAGGCCTCATCCACCAGCGTGACTGTCGGCGAGGCTGGCGCCGGCGATGGGGCGATCACACGACCTGATCCACAGCCAGTGTGCATCCCGGCAGCGCCGCCACGTCGAGGGTCTGCCCGCGCCGCAGAGTGCGGACCTCCTGATAGGTGCCGTCGGGCCGGGGCTGGCGATGGACCTCGATGCAGGCCTCGCCGAGGTTGACGATCCAGTACTCCGCGATGCCGTTTTCGGCGTAAAGCGGTCGCTTGACTTCGCGGTCGGCGTCGAGTGACGTGTCCGCGACCTCGATGACGAGCAGCACGTCGGCGGCCCGGGGCTTGCCGGAGGCGTAAAAGTCGTCTCGCGGCTTCGCCAGGGCGACGTCCGGCTCCGGCGCGCTATCGGCCAGCCGGATGGGATCCTGGATACTCACCACGGCCCGATCACCGAGCATACGACTGAAGAGGCGGTTGAGCCGCTTGACACAAGCGGCATGTTCGTCGCCGATGGACATCTTGTCGATGATCTCCCCGCGAATCAGCTCGACGCGGTCATCCTCCGTGAGGATGCCCCGCTCGATCATCTGCTCGTACTCGTCCACGCTGAAACGATGCCGGACCATGGTAACCGCCATGAGTCGTCCCGTGATACGCCCAACGAATCCCGCACAACACTCGCCTTATGGTATCATGGGGGGGATCGCCTGTCTTGAGAATTATGAGGCTGCCGATGAACGGGCCAACCGACAAGCCGTCGCTGGGAGCGCTCGCCCTGGCGACGTACCGCCGCGACCTGGCGCGCCTGCTGGAGGAGCGGCCAGGGCAGTGGGTCGCCTACCACGGCGATCAACTCGTCGGCTTCGCGAAAACTCAACGGGAACTCGTTGAGGAATGTATCCGCCGCGGATACCGTGGGCGGGACTACCTCGTCGATTGCATCGAGCCCGAGCTCCCGGACATCATTGACAGTCCGTACCCGTTCGAGTAACCCTCGCGGAATCTCCTTTCGGAGTATTCGTCCCCCGTGCCACTCTTCATCGATCGCTTGCCTCTCCAGTCGCGGGTGGTGTCCGGCGCCGCCGAGGACCGGCGAAACTGGCTCGCGTTACTTCCAGCCATCGTGAGCCAGTGGGAGCTGCGCGAGCCTCCGCGGGGCGCTCGTCCCCGGTGGTGGAAGTTCGATACGGGCTGCGGGCCGGACGCCTGCGCTTGGCGGTTTCACCTCGAAAGCGCCGGCCTGGACCCCTCGGACCCAGACCAGTTGGCTCCGCAGCGGAGGCGGATCCGCGCGGCCAACGACGCCGTCCAGTCACTGCCGACCCGATGGGCTACGGTCTGGCTGGTCAGCAACATGCTCTCACTGCATCACTCTCCGTTCCCTTTGGTATTGCGTCCGGGGCTGCCGTTCTACGACCGCTCCCCGCGCCGCACGGCAGACATCTTCCCGCTGCTCGGCATGGGAGCCTTCCGTCGGGCTCGACTCAAGGTGAAGATCGACTTCGACGCCGGCACGCTCTCCGTCTGGACGCCCGGCCCCTGGTACCGCGGCGTCTCGCAGTTCCTGCGGCGGTTGCCGGGCCGCTTCGCCACCATCCCGCCGGAGCAACTCTGCGCCCCCTGGTAAACGAAACCGGCCGGGGGAACGACACCCGTCCCCCCGGCCCCCTCTGTTCCGGCCGACCTCGCCTTACCGCCGCCGCCCGCCGCCCGCCGGGAGCACCTCGGGAAGTTCGTCCCAGCACTGCCGCCCGAACCCCTCATTCCTTCGCAAACCCCGCCACACCCCCGGACCCTGCGAAGCCGCAAACGGCCTTCCCCTTTCCTTCCTGCCCCGATTCGTCAGATTCGGTTGACTTGCGCGACTGTGCCGAAAAGTTCAAGAAGGTCGGTTGTGCGGTCGATTTTTCCAAAGGCAAGTGAGTGTCGATTGTGCCGCCACCGCGGGGCGCAACGGTGATGGTCATGGCGTCGGTTTCGGTCCCGCGGGCGCAGGTCGGGGGAGGCGAACATGGCGAAACGATGGATGGGCGTGGCGCTGCTCGCAGGCTGGTTGGGCGTGTCGGCCTCGGCACGCGCCCAGTACCCCATGCCTCCGGGGGCGGCGGGCCCGGGCTACCCGTATCCGCCGCCGCCCGCCGATGCGGGCAACTTCCCCCCCGGCTACGGCCCGCCCCCGGGTTACGGCCCGCCCCCGGGTTACGGCGAGGGGCCACCGCCCGGCCCTCCCGGTGCCGCGGGGGGCCCGTCGGCGGCGCCGCCGGTGGACGGCCCGCTGCCGCCCACGGAATGTCTGCCGCCCAACGGCTTCAGCTGCCTCCACCCGGAGCTGGTGCGGCCCTCGCCCCACTTCTACCTCCAGGCGGACTACCTGCTGTGGTGGGTCCGCAAGGCGGAGGTTCCGCCGCTGGTGACGATGGGCAGCCTCAACGACATGACCCCCGGCGCCCTCGGCCAGCCGAACACCGTGGCGCTTATCGGCCCCGGCCCGCTCGATCAATCGGAACAGTCAGGCGTCCGCGTCACCGCCCTGTACTGGTTCGACCAGGACCACACCTGGGGCGTCGAGGCGACCGGCTTCTGGCTGGCGAACAGCTCCGTCAGCCAGGGGATCAGCGGGGACGGCAACACGAGTACCACCGTGATCGCCCGGCCGTTCCTCAACGCGAACACGCTGAACCGGGACGCGGACCCGATCGTGGTGCCGAACGTCCAAAGCGGCAGCCTGAACGTCACCATGAAGCGGCAGTTCCTGGGCGCCGAGGCGAACCTGCGCCTCAGCGAGTGTACCGACATCACGCCCTTCTCGCGCTTCTCGTGCCTGGCCGGCGTCCGCTATCTCTCCCTCAACGAGAAGCTGCAGATCGCGGAACAGGTGACCGACCTGCCGGACAGCGATGGCAACCCGGGCAACAGCGCGCTCTTGAACGACAACTTTCTGACCTACAACCGCTTCTACGGCGCCCAGGTCGGCCTGGAGGCTGAGTCGCGCGTCGGGCCGGTGGTGTTCACGCTCGCGGGCAAGGTGGCGGTCGGCGACAACAACCAGGTGGTCAAGATCAATGGCGTCACGGTGATCACCGAGCCGGACGGGGTGGTCACAACCGACGCGACGCGCGGCCTGCTGACACAGCCGACGAACGTCGGCCGCTTCAGCCGCAACAAGATCGCCGTGGTGCCCGAGGCCGACGTCGGCCTGGCCCTGGAGTTCAACGAGCACCTGCGCGTCTCGGTGGGCTACAACTTCCTCTTCTGGACCGACGTGCTCCGGCCGGGCGACCAGATCGACCCGGTGGTGAACGTCGGCCCGGTGGGGTTCCCCGGCGTGCTCGGGTCGTCGCCGCACCCGGCCGTCCCGTTCCACACGAGCGGCTTCTGGGCGCAGGGGTTCATCGCCGGCCTGCAGGTGAGTTACTAGGAAGTGCCGAACGCCGGCCGGCCGGCCGACCCGTGGGCGGCGGTCGGGAATCGCGATAGGCGCAAATGGGAACAAGGAGTGGTGCCATGTTACTTGCCCGGTTGCGGAAGGCGTTCCAGGGGAAGGCGGGTGGGGCGGGCGGCTGGTTCGTGCCGCGCGTCGAGGGGCTCGAGGAGCGCTGGATGCCGGCGGCCATCCGACCGCTGCCCGGCTTCGCCCTCAACACGCTGGCCGCCGGCACCAACAACAGCGCCCAGGCTTCCCTCGGCTTCACCATCAACTTCGAGGGGGTGACGACCAACAAGGTGTTCGTGAACACCAACGGCAACGTCTCACTCGCCAACCCGTTGAGCGCCTTCCCCATCCCGGGCACGTTCCCGACCACTTTGGGCATCCCGATCCTCGCCCCGTTCTACGCGCAGGTGGACAACACTACCACCGGCACCATCAAGTTCGGGCTGGACCCCGTCGGCGGGCACGAGGCGTTCGGCGCTACCTGGAACCTGGTCGATTACTTCAACCACCTGACCGTCGGCCACACCATCAAGATGGACAGCTTCCAGATCATCATCATCGACCGCGCCGACACCGGACCGGGAAACTTCGACGTCGAGTTCAACTACGATCAGATCAAGTGGGACTCGTCCGACAGCATGGGGGGCGTCAACGGCCTTGCCGGCACCCACTCGGCCGTGGTCGGCTTCACCAACGGCACCTCTGCCCCGGGGACGGTCTTCGAGCTGCCGGGCTCCGGCACCGGCAACGGCTTCATCGACGGCAATGGTGCGGCGCTGGTCTCCCACGAGCGCCTGTCGAGTACGCCGGGGCGCTACCACTTCTACTTCCGCGGCGGCAAACTGGTCAGTGGCAACGTGGACGTCACCAACCAGACGAACGTCTTCCTGCCCTTCCGCTATATCTTCGACCCGGCCACGCAGACGTTCCGCGGCAACGCGACGGTCCTGGACTCGGTGTTCAACCTTCAAAGTGCCATCACCACCGCCACGCTGCTCGACGAGCCGCTGCCGGGAGTCCCGGGCCCCCCGCAAACGACGACAATTACCCTCGTCTTCACCAACCTGCCGAAGGGCATCGTCCTGGCCAACCAGACGGGTGTGACGGCCAGTGGCTTCCCGTACATCACCACCGGCTCGGCGCGCTTCCCGCTGAAGGGTCTGGAGCGCATCCCGCTGGTGCTCAAGGATCCGGGGCGGCTGCCGCTGAGCACCTTCTTCGGGGGGCAGTTCCAGACCGAGGTGTTCGTCGGCGCGTTCGACCCGACCACGGCGTGACGGGGCAGGCTCTTCGGGGGAATCGGTCTGGTCTGACCACCGGCCACGGCGTCGGAGGGAGGGGATCATGAAGAAGTGGTGGATCGGCGCGGCCCTGGCCGCGATGTGCCTGTCTCAGTCGGCGCGGGGCCAGTACCCGCCGGGCGGCGGGGCGCTGCTGCCTGAGCCGGCGCCCGTGGCGCCCTCCGGCGGGCAGGACGAGTCGGGGCACAAGTTCATGCCCGGCCCGCTGCCGGGAGGCGCCGCACCGCCGGGGCCCGACAACACCCTGGCCCTGCCCGTCGATATCCCGTCCGCCTGGGGCAAGGGGCCGACGCCCGAGAGCGCTGCCTACCTGCATCTCGGGGCGATGGCCCTGATGCGCGAGCGGCCCGGTCGCACCGCCGTCGCGGAGGACGACGGCGTCACGGTCCTGAACACGCACAACCTCGACCCGGAGTTCCAGCTGGGCGCGCGGGCGACGATCGGCTACCTGTGCGACGACGCCGCCATCGAACTGACCGGCTTCTACCTGCCCGAGGACACGACGACAGCCTCGATCGTCAGCCCCGGACAACTGACGCTGCCCTTCTTCCACCCGCCGGCCGGGTTCCAGGGCGCCCGGGGCGTGGGCCTGTGGGCCGTCGCCGACAGCGCCTCCATCAACCTGCAGTCGTCACTGGGCGACGTGGAGTTGAATTATCGCTGGTGGTCGCGGGCCTTCACGTCGGTCGAGGGGATCGTCGGCTTCCGCTACGTCGAGCTGCAGGAGCAGACGAACATCGCCGTCGCCGACAACGTCACCGGCGCGGGCCTCAGCAGCCTTCCGGTGGCGGCCCTGGAGGCGACGTACCTGGCGCGCGTCCACAACCACATGCTGCTGCCGCAAGTGGGCTTCGAGTGGAACTACCCGATCGCCAGCTGGCTGAACTTCGCCCTGATGGCCAAGGTCGCCGCCGGCGCTGACAACATCGACCAGACCACGCGGCTGACCAACGGCGAGGGGCTCGTGGGACTCCAGGGGCGGGACAACCGGTGGACCTGGGCCGGGCTGTACGAGGTCGGCGCCTACTTTGACCTCGTCACTCTGGAAAAGATGCGCCTCCGGGCCGGCTACATGGGGATGGGGGTGGTCCACGTCGGCGAGGCCCTGCAGCAGGTGAATTACAACCTGGCGGCCCCCGGCGGCGCCCGCGACTCCGGCAGCATCTACTACCACGGGCCGGTCCTCGAGATGCAGTTCCTGTTCTGATAACAAGTTTCCTGTTTAGCGGCGGGTCGCAGACCCGCGCGGGTCTGCGACCCGCCGCTAAACTTTTCATCCCGTGAAGCGGCGCATCACCAGGGCCGCGTTCTGCCCGCCGAAGCCGAAGCTCGTGGACACCGCGACGCGGACGGGCATGTCGCGCGCCGTGTTGGGGACGTAATCGAGGTCGCAGTCGGGGTCGGGGTGGGTCTGATTGATCGTCGGCGGCAGGACGCCGTCGTGCAGCGTCAGCGCCAGGGCGGCGGCCTCGACGGCGCCCGAGGCGCCGATCAGGTGGCCGACCATCGATTTGATCGACGACAGGGGCAGCACCTGCGCCCCGTCGCCGAAGACCGCCTTGACCGCCACCGTCTCCATCAGGTCGTTCAGGCGCGTGCTGGTGCCGTGGGCGTTGATGTAATCGACGTCGTCCGGATCGACCCGGGCCTCGCCCAGCGCCCAGCGGATGGCCCGTGCGGCGCCGCGCGCCTGCGGGTCGGGCTTGGTCACGCCGTAGGCGTCGAAGCTGCTGCCCAGGCCGAGCACCTCGGCGTAGATGGGGGCGTCGCGCTGCCGGGCCCGCTCCAATTCTTCGAGGACCAGCACGCCCGCCCCCTCCCCCAGGACGAAGCCGTCGCGCTGGCCGTCGAAGGGGCGCGACACCTCGTGCGGCGCCCGCCCTGCCCGGCTGACCGCGCCCAGGGCGGTGTAGGCGAGCAACAGCAGCGGGTCCATGCGGCTGTCGGCGCCGCCGGCGAGAACGACGTCGGCGTCGCCGCGCTGGATCAGGCGGAATGCTTCGCCGACCGCCTGCGTGCCGGCGGCGCAGGCCGTCGTGATGGTGCTGTTCGGCCCCTGGGCGTGGTGAACCATCGAGATGTGGGCGGCGACCATGTTCGGCAGGTACTTCAGCAGCCACAGCGGGAACAGCGACCCGGCGCCCAGCTGTCCGAGGCGGTCCACGACGAGTCGGCCCTCGGCGTCGCACGACTGCGTGAGCAGCGGCGCCACCTCCGGCAAATCGATCGGCACCAGCCCGGTGCCCATGACGACGCCGACGCGCTCCGGATTCTCGCGCGACCACTCCAGGCCGCTGTCGCGCACGGCCAGAGAAGAGGCGGCCACGCCAAAGCGCATGGCCCGGCCCATGATCTTCAGACTTTTGCGGTACTCGGCCGGGATGAGCGGCACGATGTCGAAGTCGGGCACTTCCGCGGCGATCTTGACGGGATGATTGGAGGCGTCGAACAGCCGGATCGGGCCGACGCCGCTGCGCCCCTCGACGCACGCTTCCCAGAAGGCGTCCTTGCCGACGCCGTTGGGGGCCACCACTCCCAGGCCCGTCACCACCACTCTGCGCATGAACGCGCCCCCTGCAACGAGGGCCGGCACACCTTCTCCCGCGCCGGCAACCTCTCCCTCGCCCCGACGCGCCCTCCGTGCGGACCTCCTGTGCGTGACTTGACCGGGACGAACTTGCCAAAACTGCTCACTTTCACCATCTTATCCAGACTTCCCCGACAGAATCAACGGATGACCTACGCCCGGAAGCACTTGCGCTGGCAGAACGGGCGGTATTCTCCGCAAATTCGACTTGCCGTTCGCCGTCCGCGTCTTGGCTCTTTGCCCGGCTGTCGCTTGCTTGCCCGTCCGACCCGGGTGATAATGCGCCTTCGCATTGTTTTCTCGGGTGGCAATCCTGGCGTGGGCCTCGACCCCTGCCGGCTGGGCCCGGCCCGCTGGGGATTCATTGCATTCGTTGCGCACGGCCGGTATCGCGCAACGAATCCCGCGCCGCGCAACGAATGCAACGAATCGCGGCGGCGCGACCCCAGAGGCCAGCCCCTGCGCACGCACCACTCGGCCAGGGGAACATCGGCCACGCTGGATTCAGTAGGTCAGCCGGGGACTGGCCAAGAAAGACGCGCTGGCGCCTCTCTTCTCGCGGGCGACCTGCTTCACCTGCCGGGCCAGGCCGGCAGGGGTCGGACCCGAGGTAAGTTCGCCAGCCGAGTTTTTTTCGGATTTCCGCGGCGCGATCGGGCCGGTTCCGGTACTTGAGTCGTGGAGCAACCTCATGACGAGCGCCGGCCCTGATCCTGAGCAACTCTTGTCCCTCTCCCGGTCGGGGCAGGACCAGGCCGTGGGGCGGCTGCTGGAGTTGTACCGCAACTATCTGGGCCTGCTGGCCCGGCTGGAGACCGGCCGGCGGCTGCAGGGCAAGGTGGACGACTCCGACCTGGTGCAGGACACGTTCCTGCAGGCCCACCGCCACTTCGCCCAGTTCCGCGGCACGACGGAGGCCGAGCTGATGAGTTGGCTGCGGCAGATCCTGGCGGACGTCGTGGGCAAGCTGGTGCGCCGCTACTACGGCACGCGGCGGCGCGACGTGCGGCTGGAGCGGGACCTGGCCGCCGAATTGGACCAGTCGTCGCGGGCGATGGGAGAGAGGCTGGCGGCGCGGCAGAGTTCGCCCAGCCAGCAGGCCGCTCGCCGAGAGCAGGCGGTGCTGCTGGCCGACGCGCTGCACCAACTGCCGGAGGCGTACCGAGAGGTGATCATCCTGGCCCACCTGGAGGGCCTGGCCTTCCCGGAGGTGGCCCGCCGCATGGGCCCGCAGCGTGGACAGCGTCAAGAACCTGTGGGCCCGGGCCGTGGCCCGGCTGAGACGTGTACTCGGGGGTTCGTCATGAAACAGATGGAGACGGGTGCGCCGGCAGCAACGGCCAGTCGCAGAGCAGCAAGCCGCACCACGGGGGGGAGAGGAGAACGTGACGTGCAGCGCCAGCAGCCGGTACGGCTGGCGCTGCACGCGTCGCGTTTCTGCAAGCGCCGAAGGTGAGCGCGGGCTTCGGATGGCCCGACGGATCCCTAGTTTTTTGTCAGAAGGTAGTCGCCGTCGGCGTCGATGCTGGCTGTATAGCCGGTCACGTTGTTCGAGGCGGCGACGTTGCTGACGCTCCCCCCCCCGAAAGTTAAGATCGGGTAGAACTCCCCCGGCCCAGCGCCGGTGCCCACAAATGCCACCGTGAGTATCGTCCCTGTGGCCCCAACCGTCACGTTCCCGGTGACGAGGATCGAACTGCCAGTCGAGGTGGTGAGATTGTACACGAGGCTCACGGTACCGCCGCTCCAGGTGAAGTTGCTGTCGAGTGCGAGGAACACGTTCGGGTCGCTGCCATCGCCGACCTGGAGGAGCCCACCACTCATCGTGAGTTTCCCCGATATCTTCGCGGTGCCGTTGTTGCCATCGGTTTGGATCGTCCCAGCCGATACGTTGATGTTGTAGGGTGCAGCGAGCTTGGCGCCGACGCTGACCTGGATCTTGCCGCTGGTCTGAACGATGCCCCAGTGTGGGGCGGCGGGATCGCCTCGGTCGAACTGCAGGGTGCCGGCATCGACTTGCAGGATGGCGCCGCTCGCCTCGTTTGACACTGAGTCGGCGATGTCGTATTGGTCGCTGCTGGCAGTGGTCTTCTCAATGGTGCCGCTGTTCAGGATCGTCGTGACCGTGGCCGTGGGCGAGGGCAGGACCAGCCCGCTGGTGTTGGTCACGGTAATGTTGATCCTCCCCCCCGGTAAGTTCTCGATGGTCGGCGTGATGTCCAACTCGACCGGGTAGGTGTTCGCGAGCTTCAGCGTGCCGCCGTTGCTGACGTTGTCACCAAGATGGACGGTGGTGTTGGCGGTGGTGTTCGTGAAGTCCACTTCCGCGCCCGAGGAGATGCTGAGGATGCCGACCCAGAGGCCGGTACCCGTGTAGTTGATGTTCCCGCCCGACCAGGCGAACGTGCCCCCGGAAAACATGAGGCTGGTGCCAATTGGCCCGGAGCCGGCGCCCTGCACGATCGTGCCGGCGTTCATGCTGCCGCCGGTGTTCATGGTCAGGTTCTGGTTCAGCGTGATCGTCCCCGTGTAGTTGTTCACGGTCAGCGTCGCGATGGTCAGCGCCGCTGTGCTCATCGTCACGTTGTCGTTGCTCTTACTGCTATCGAACGTGACCGTATCAGTCGTCCTTGACTTGCCAGGGTAATCGCCAGTTGCGCCGCCGGACCAGTTCCCAGGGGTCTCCCACTTTTTATCACCGCTCCCGTCTGTCCAGGTGAAGGCGCTGGGTGTCAGGCGCGCCTCCAGTTGCTCCACTTGCAGGAGCGTACGGTGGGCGTCCGGGCGTTTGCGGAACGTTTTCGGGCTGCCGCGGGCGAAGACTGCGGCAGCGTGATCGAGGAGCCACTCGAACGTGTTTCGCATGATGACGAGTTCGCGGGGCCGATTCACTTAGCTGACGAGCGCCCCGCCGGTGTCCTTCGGCACCGCTGAAAGCGGATTGGGATCCCTTCCGAACGTCGGAAGACGTTCCCTTCAGTCCCTTCTTGATTTGGCGGTCCACGGGCGAGGATGCGTATCATTTGCGCTGCGCGGCCGACAGACGGGCCAGCGCCGCCATCGCTTCATCGCGCAGCCGACCCTTTGGCCCCTTGTCCGCGAGCGTCTGCAATACCGCGCGGGCCTCGGCCGTGGCAATCAATTCGAGAACCTGCACGCCCCGTATCTCACGCAATTGCTCGCCGGAGGACTGACTATCCTCGCGGGAGGCCACTTTCTGAAGTAGTCGTCCGACCCTATCGCGGACTTCCGCCGAGGACTGGCGGGCGAGGGCTTCGCGCAGTGGCCCTTCCGCTGCCTTCCCCAGTCGCTCCAGTTCCGCCGACGCCTTCTCGCGCACGTCGAATTGCTCACTATCCAGGTCGGCAATCAGGCGCGGGATTTCGTGGTCTCCAAGGCCCAGGGGCAATTTTTCGCGTAACAGAGGCACGATCTGCTGGGGAACGGCGACCAGTTTCCACAGCGCCGCGAAGGCTTTCACCGCATCTTCGTCGCGGAGGTTGCCCCAGAGGGCCTCGATTTCACGTTTCTCCAGCGGCTTTCCCGGGGCGGCACGGACGGCCGAATAAGCGGCAATGTCCCAGACGAGCGCCGTACCGTCCGTGCTCCCCGACGCTAGCTTTTTCGTATCCGGGGAGAAGGCGAGGGAAAGAATCGGGCCCCGATGGCCCTCAAAGCAAGCCAACTCCCGCCCAGAGGCAATGTCCCAGAGGCGAACCGTCTTGTCCCAGCTTCCCGAGGCCAGCAGCTTGCCGTCGGCGGAGAACGCCGCCACTTTAACCGGTCCGTCATGTCCCCGGAACCGGGCGACGAGCTTTCGCGACGCCATTTCCCACAGGCCGACCGTCCAGATAACAGGCTTGCCTTCAACGTGGCCAGCCGCCATCATCCGGCCGTCTGGGGAAACGGCGATGGTTGAGGCGGGCCATGCCCCCTTTTTCGGCATCCCCTCGAAGGTTCCGACCCGCTTGCCGGCGATGGGGTCCCATTCTTCCAGCGCTGAACCACCGATGCTCCGCAGCAGTGTTTTCCCGGCCGGGTCTATGGCGAGAGAGGAAGTGGATTCGCCCAGGCTCTGCGTGACGCGCCCCAATTCCTTACCCGAAGGCTGGTCCCACATGCGGATGGGATCGCCCGCCCCTATGTATTTTGTGTAGGCTAGCCGCGAACCGTCAGCAGACAGGGCAACCAGTATCCCGGAGCTGCGCTCGTCCGCGAACCGGCGAAGCTCCTTGAGCGCAGGCAAGTCCCAGAGTCGAACCGTCCCGTCGCTGCTCCCGGTGGCGAGGGTCTTGCCGTTAGCGCTGATGCCTGCTGCAGAAATGGGCTCCTGATGGCCTCGCAGTTGGCGCAGCTCCTTCCCGGTCGCCACGTCCCAGAAGCGCACCGTGCTGTCTCCCGTCGTGATCAGTTCTTTCCCGTCGGAGGAGAAACCAACGAATACGACCTGGGCCGAGTGTGCTTCTTGCGGGAACAGGTCGTTCCCTTTTTGCGTTTCCCAGGCCCGGATGCGGACGTGTTGCCACTCGGCGGCGATCAGGGCCTTGCCGTCGGCCGTGAGTACGCCCGAGTAATATAAGCCCGGCGGTAGGGCCAGCGCCCGGACTTCCTTGCCATCCACCATGTCGTAGATGTGCGCGACTTTTTCATCGTGAACGGCGAATTCTTTGCCGTTAGGCGGCGGCATCAGGATCCCCCGAACGAGCCGGGTCTCCTTCCCCGTCGCCATGTCCAGCCAACGCACGGCCCCCCAATTGCCTGCGACAACCGTCTTGCCGTCGTTCAACATGAGGACGGTCGTCGGGTAACTCCCAGGGTGCCCCGGGAAGGTACCCAGTTCCTTTCCACTTTCCACGTCCCAGACGACGACCTTGGCACCGCCCGCCCCTGCTAATCGTTTCCCGTCCGAGGAGAATGCAATCGCATCGACGTACACTTCACTCTTCCAGCGATCAATTTCATCGCCGCTGTCCACGTTCCAAAGCCGGATCAGCTGATCGCCGCCCGATGTGGCCAGAAGCTTGCCGTCGGGAGAGAAGGCAACACCAGCCGCATGGCCATCCGATTGGCCGTTTGAAGCTACCTGGTGATGCTTGACCAGCACGTGCAGTTCTTCACCCGTGTGTACGTTCCAGACCCGAACGGTCGCGTCTTCGCAGCCTGCCGAGGCCAGGAGTTTGCCGTTCGGAGAGAACGCCATGTGCCCGCCGACTGAGCGGCGCCCTAGGCGCCTCAATTCCTTGCCGGTGGTTAAGTCCCACAGACAAATGGAACGCTTGAAGCGGACGTCGCCGGACCCAGCAACGCCATGTCCGGCCGAAGCAAGCATTTTGCCGTCCGGCGACACCGCCAAGAAGGCCACCGGCGTCTCATTCCTCAGCCGCATGGTGCCCATGCGGCTGAAAGCCCCCTTGGGCAACGGGTCGCCGAACGGGTCGGTGCGCGGCGCTCCTTCGCTGCGGCTTGCGCGGCTGCCCTCCGCGGGGGGCTCGCCGTTCACCGGCCACGGTGGCGCAAGAACTGCCACGATCAGCAACCACCAACGAACCCGGCGCGCGAACATAGCGAAACCCTCAAGTGACCCCGGGCGTGAGCGGCGTCCGGGTAACCTGGTCGGCGTCTGATCGACTTCCCTCCACGGGAAGTCGGCGAAGGATGGACCTGGTCAAGGCGTTGCCCTTCCGGCGTGAAGGCGCCCTGGAAGCTGCCTCACAAGGGATAGCTCCGGCCAAGGCCCGATCGTGACAGCGCGAAATGAAGAAGGTTCCGTGAGACACGCGCCGCGTTGTCACTCGAGATACGCGCGTGTCTTCAGGAGAATGCGGTGTTTGAGTTGCCTGGCGGTCGCCGCGGACTCGTGCAGTGGCGCGTCATCCGGGTGCGGTTCGACGAGCCCGTCGTGCCAGTAGGCTGCTTCGGCCGGCGTCAGCCGCGAAAGGAGTTCGGCCAACTCCAGGTCCAGGTGGTCCGGAGTATCGGCTCTGTGGGTCGCCCTTTCCCGGCCCGCCGCCCGTTCATGGCGCAGGCGCCTTCGCGTCGCACGGAAGTCCCGCCGCAGGAAGACGCACGTCAGGGCCGTCAGGTAGTTCTCCAGGCTCCCCCGCTCAGCGTCGTACGCCTCCAGCAAGTGACCGCCGCTTTCCATGAGCGACAACCACAGGCCCTGGGCGGCATCCTCCAGGCGTTCGGGACATCGGAGTCCCCGCCGCCGCGCCCAGCCGCGTAACTGTTCCTCCACGGCGTCCTGGTAGGTTGAGATCAACAACTCCACGGCTCCGTCATGACCCATCACGCATCGGTGGACCAGGAGCGCCTGCTCGTGGAGAAGAGTACCGTGGCTCATGACAACCTCCGTGGACCGGAAGGCGATGCGAGCGCCACTGGGCTTCGTTGCCTGGCGACGGAGGACTGGAACTCGTTCAGGGACCGGCCGACTGTGGCGAAGACCTCGCTGGCGGCACCCGATTCGCCGATCCCGGGTCAGGGGCTCCTGGGTCGTACGGCGGCGTCCATGACCAGCCGCGAGTGGGCTGGTTGCGCCCTAAGGCGAAATGAGTCGGCACGGCGTGCCCAGCCTCGGCCGCGAATTGGGAATGTACCAGAGCGAAGGCGCGGCCGCAACAACTATCTATACGGATTGTCAGGTAACAGACAGACGCGCGAAAAGGGAACCGGAAAGGCAACAAATCGGCCCGTGAGCCCTCGCCGCCAAGCAGAAGTCTCATCGGCCCACCAGCGCCCGGGCGCCCGGTCCGCGCACCCGGAGCTTCCTCCTCAGGATACCCGCACCCCGCATCATGGTACGTTCCTTCCTTGCACTCCAGCAGCTTGAAGGTATGCATAATCCGGGCTAGCGCTAACCCGCAAGCGGCCTGTTGGTGGAGCAAGGGACCCTTCCATGAAGCGTTACCGCTGGGCGGCCTGGGGCGACGTGAACGCCTTTTTCGGGCTGATGCTCGACAACGTCGCGGTGATGGTGCTCTTCGTCACCCTTATCACCGGCAAAGACCTGTTCACGCCGCAGTTCGTCCTGACGAGGATGATTCCCGGCACCGCCCTGGGTGTGCTGCTCGGCGACCTGGTGTACACGTGGATGGCGTTCCGCCTGGCTCGGCGCGGCAACAACCCCGAGGTGACGGCCATGCCGCTCGGCCTCGACACGCCCAGCGTCTTCGGAGTGGCTCTCCTGGTGGTACTGCCGGCGCTGGTGGAAGGGAAACAACTCTTCCCCGGCGATCACGACAGGGCGATGCTCTTCGCCTGGCACGTCGGCGTCGTGGTGCTGGTGCTGAGCGGGCTGTTCAAGGTGGCGTGTGCGCCTTTTGGGAACGCGGTACGGCGCTGGGTGCCGCGGGCCGGGTTGCTCGGCTCGCTGGCGGCCATCGCCCTGGCGCTGATCGCCTTCATGCCGCTGCTGACGGACATCGCCTCGGTGCCCGTGGCCGGCATGGCGGTGCTGACGGTGATCCTCATCACGTTGGTGGCCCACCGGGCGCTGCCTTACAAGGTGCCGGGTGCGCTGGCGGCGGTCGTGCTGGGCGCCCTCCTCGTCTTCGGCGGTCGGCTTCTGGGGGACGCGCTGGCCATCCCGGTGGTGCCCGGTGGGATGCACGCCGGTGAAGGGGCCTCCCTGTCGCTGCCGGCGCTGTCGCCCTTCACGACGCTGGAATGGGACTGGTGGCGAGGGGTGCTGTTGGCGGCGCTGGCGAAGATGCCGGTGGCGCTGCCGTTCGCCCTGGCGACGATCGTGGGCGGCATCGACTGCACCGAGAGTGCGGCGGCGGCCGGCGACGAGTACGACACGCGGACGGTGCTGCTGACCGAGGCCGTTGCGGCGTTGGTCGCGGGGCTCCTGGGGGGCGTGATCCAGACGACGCCGTACATTGGCCACCCGGCCTACAAGACGATGGGAGGGCGGGCGGCCTACACCCTGGCGACGGCCCTGTTCGTCGGGGCGGTCGGCTGCCTGGGCGTCTTTGGCGTGCTGTTCGAGTGGCTGCCGCCGGTGGCCATGTTCCCGATCCTGGTCTTCGTCGGCCTGGAGATCACGGCGCAGTCGTTCAAGGCGACCCCGCAGAAGCATTATGCCGCGGTGGCTTTCGCCTTCCTGCCGACGCTGGCCTACCTGGTGCTGATCCAGATGGAGGCGGCGCTGGGGGATCGAGACCCCGACCCCAGGGCGGCGGTCGCCGTGCAGACGCTGCGCTGCCTGGCGAGCGGATTCATCGTGACGAGTCTGCTGTGGGCGGCGGCGCTGGCGGCCCTCCTCGACGGACGACTGCGCTGGTCGGCGGCGTACCTGGGTGTCGCGGGGGTCCTGGCCCTGTTCGGCGTGATCCACTCCCCGTTGCGGGGGTCACCGATCGACTGGCCGTGGGACGTGTACCGGTGGTTGCCGGATCGGCCCGAGGTGCGCTGTCAGTCGCCCTACCACTGGGCGGCCGCCTACGCGCTGGCGGCGGCGGTGCTGATCGGGCTGTCGTTCTTCCGCGAGCAGCGCGAGCGCACCGTGCCCGAGAGTCCGGGGGCGTGAACGGCCCAGTCCCTGGCGACGCCCGGACGAAGAGGCACTTTCTTACGGCGGGCGCGGCAAGTTTTCCGGGGGGCAGGTACGGAGTACTGAGTACACAGTACCGAGTACGGCGCAGCGCCAGCCCAGCACCGCGCCGTGGACGCTGCGTACTCGGTACTCCGTACTCGGTACTCCGTACTCGGTACTCCGTACCCCCGGAAGTCTTGCCACACCCCTCACGGCCTCACGGCGGTGTGCCGCGATTCTTGGTGTCCTTGAGCCGAACGTCGTGATATACTCGGGCCATTCGATTTCCGGTTGTTCCGCCGCGAGCGCCCTCGCGGCGAAACTATCTTCCTGAGGGACCCAATGAACACTTCTTCGAGCGGCCAGCGGCAACGGTTGTCCGGCACCATCTCTCGCCGCCGACTCCTGCAGGCCGGCGGGCTCGGCCTGGTGAGTATCGGCTTTCCGGGCTTCCTTCCGGGGAGCGACGGCGGCAAACAAGCACGTCCCGGCCGTGCTTCGGAGAAGTCGTGCATCTTCATCCTGTTGTGCGGCGGCCCGAGCCACCTCGATACGTGGGACCTGAAGCCGGACGCCCCGGCGGAAATCCGCGGCCCCTACAAGCCGATCGCCACGTCGGTCCCCGGCATGCGCATCAGCGAGCTGCACCCGCGCCTGGCCAAGCTGACCAACCATTTTTGCCTGATCCGCTCGATGACCCACCCCGGGAACATCAGCAACCATTTCGACGCCATGCACAACTGCCTGAGCGGTGAGGCCGGCGCGCCTGCGGACGCCGCCTACCTCGGTTCCGTGCTGGCCAAGGTGCGACCCAGCGCCCGCAACGTCGCCTCGTACGTCTGGCTGATCAAGTGCGTCGGCGATCCGGTCTTCTGCGCCCCCAACCTGGCCACGGGCGGCCACCTGGGCGCCGCCTACGCTCCCCTGTTCGTCGGCTCCGCCGACAACAATCCCTCCATGCCGAATTTCCGACCTCCCGATCTGTTTGCCTCGGCCGACACGCCGCCCGAGCGAACGCTGGGTCGGGGTCAGTTGCTGGCCAGCCTGGATCGGCCCGCTAGCAACAGCGCCGGACAGCAAGTCACGAAGGAATGGCAGGAGCTGCACAGGCACGCTCTCGAGCTGGCGACCGCACCGGCAGGCCGCCAGGCGTTCGACCTGGAACGAGAACCCGCAGCCGTGCGCGACCGCTACGGACGGCATCCCCTGGGGCAGAACCTGCTCCTGGCACGACGGCTCGTCGAGGCGGGAGTCGGCTTCGTCACCGTCAACGGCTGGACCGGTCAGGCCCCGGGCGAGAAGCTGGGCGGCCCGCCCAGCTCGAGCTGGGACATGCACGGCAGCAACATGGGCATGGGCAACGCCTTCGGCACCGGGTCGTACGGCATGGGCTGGTGCTTGCCTCGTCTGGATGAGGCACTGTCCGCGTTGCTGGTCGATCTCCAGGAGCGCGGCCGGCTGGAGAAGACGCTGGTGGTGGTCCTCGGTGAGTTTGGCCGCACGCCGCGCATCATCACGGGAGAGAACCCCGGGCGCCAGCACTGGCCGACGTGCTATTCCGCCATCCTGGCCGGCGGCGGCATTCGCGGCGGGATGGTCTACGGCGCGTCCGACAAGATCGCGGCGTTCGTGAAAGACAAGCCGGTCCGGCCCCAGGAACTCGGGGCCACGATTTACCACGCACTGGGCGTGCCGCTCGACCGTCGCCTGGGCAGAGACGGCGTATCGCGGCCGGTGAGCACGGGCCAGCCGATCCTGGAATTGTTTGCGTAGCGGCAGAGAAAGATTTATCGTTTCGCGAAACGATGAATCGAGTCTCGCGGCTGAACTCATTCGCAGGATGGTGCATGCTGAAAACCATCGTCTTCGACTTCGGCAACGTCCTTGGCTTCTTCGACTACCGCCTCACCACCGAGCGCCTCGCCCCTCATTCGCCCCTCTCCGCCGACGACATCCGGCACTTCATCTATGGCGGCGAGTTGGAGGACGCCTACGAGTCGGGGCGCATCACCTCCGCCGACTTCCTCCGCCGGGTGCGTCACGGCTGCGGCCTGACCTGCCCCGACGAGGCGCTCACACAGGCTTACGTCGAGATGTTCTGGCCCAATGAGGAGGTCTGCGCCCTGGTGCCGCGCCTGCGACCGCACTACAAGTTGCTGCTCGGCAGCAACACCACAGAGCTGCACTCGCGGCACTTCCTGCGGCAGTTCGCCGACACGCTGCGCCACTTCGATGCCGTGGTGCTCTCGCACGAGGTCGGCGCCCGCAAGCCGCGGCGCGAGTTCTTCCAACACGCGCAGGCACTCGCCGGATGTGCGCCGGAGGAGTGCCTGTTCATCGACGACGTGCCGGCCAACGTCGCCGGCGCCCGCGCTCTTGGGTGGCAGGGGATCGGTTATTCCCGGGGGACCGACCTGGGGGCGGAGTTGGCGAAGTTGGGCGTGCGCCTCGCGGCGCCGGGGCTATAATGATCGCTAGCCGCTTGCGGCTTAGCGTTCCCCCCACCGGCATGGCGCGAACGCTAAGCCGCAAGCGGCTTTGATGAGGTGCCGATGACTTCCCTCGAACGATCCGACCCCGAAATCTGGCAGGCGATCCAGGGCGAGCGCCGCCGCCAGCAGCAGGGTCTGGAGATGATCGCCTCGGAGAACTACGCCAGCGCCGCCGTCCTGGCCGCCCAGGGCTCGGAGCTGACCAACAAGTACGCCGAGGGCTACCCCGGCCGGCGTTACTACGGCGGCTGCGAGTTCGTGGACGTGGCCGAGCGCTTGGCCATCGAGCGCCTGCTGAAGCTGTTCGCCGCCGACAAGGCCAACGTGCAGCCGCACTCCGGCGCCCAGGCCAACATGGCCGTCTACTTCGCCTGTCTGGAGCATGGCGACACGATCCTGGCGATGGACCTGGCCCACGGCGGGCACCTCACGCACGGCATGCGCCTCAACTTCTCCGGTAAGTGGTACAAGGTCGTCAGCTACGGCGTCCGCAAGGGCGACGAGCGCATCGACTTCGACCAGGTGGCGGCGCTGGCGCGCGAGCACCGGCCGAAGCTGGTCGTGGCCGGCGCCAGCGCCTACCCGCGCGAGATCGATTTCGGCTCGTTCGCCCAGGTCTGCGCCGAGAACAAGGCCCTGCTGATGGTGGACATGGCGCACGTCGCCGGCCTCGTCGCCGGCGGGCAGCACGGCAGCCCGGTGCCCCTGGCGGACTTTGTCACCTCGACGACGCACAAGACGCTGCGCGGCCCGCGCGGCGGCTTCGTGCTGTGCAAGAAGGACTGGATTGCGAAGATCAACTCGGCCGTCTTCCCCGGCTTGCAGGGCGGGCCGCTGATGCACGTCATCGCGGCCAAGGCGGTGTCCTTCACCGAGGCGCTGCGGCCGGACTTCCGCGGCTACGCGGCCCAGGTGGTCGCCAACGCGAAAACCCTGGCCTACGAGTTGACGCGCCTCGGTTTTCGGCTGGTTTCCGGCGGCACCGACAACCACCTGCTGCTGGTGGACGTGGCCTCGCGCGGCGTGACCGGCAAGGCGGCGGAGCAGGCGCTGGACGCGGCGGGGATCACCGTCAACAAGAACATGATTCCGTTCGACACGCGAGCGCCGCTCGACCCATCGGGGATCCGCGTCGGCACGCCGGCTCTGACGACGCGCGGCATGCTTGAGGCGGAGATGCGGCAGATTGCCGGGTGGATGGGCGAGGTGCTGGGGAATCCGACCGACGCAGGGGTGCAGGAGCGCGTCCGCGGGAAGGTGCGCGAGTTGTGCCAGCAGTTCCCGGCGCCGGCGAATCTCACATAGCCGCTTGCGGCTTCGCACCTTCTGCGAAGCCGCAAGCGGCTATCCGTTAGCGCTTCTCGATTCGATACAGGCGCTTTGCCGTGCGGATGAACAGCGCTCCGTCCGCCGCGGCGTAAGACGCCAGCGTCCTCTCCTTCAGATCGTTCTTCGCCAGCAATTCGTACTTCGTGCCGGCCTTCACCACGAAGCCGACGCCCGCCTCGTTCTGGAAATACACCTTGCCGTCGCCCTCCAGCGGCGACGACGAGAAGCCGCCGCCGAGGCGTTCCGACCAGTGGACATCGCCCGTCTTCGCGTCCAGGCAGCTCGCCGTGCCGCCGTCCGACACCATGTAGAGTTCATTGCCAATCAAGAGGGGCGAAGGTGTGTGCGGCGCGTTCTTCGGCATCGTCCAGGCGACGTGCGTCTCGGTGACGTCCCCCTTGCCGTCGGGCCGGATCGCCATCAGGACCGGCGTGTTGTAGCCGGTCGAGAGGAACAGCAGTCCGTGGCCGTAGACCGGCCGCGGGATCACCGAGTAGCCGTCGTAGCGAAGCCGCCAGATCTCCTCGCCGGTCTTCGGGTCGTAGGCGGTCACCACGTCGCTCGCGGGGCTGACGATCTGCTTCCGCCCGTTGACGTCGATCAGTAACGGCGTGCTGAAGGAGAACGTCCTCTCCGCCTTCGACTTGCGGTCGGTCTGCCACTTCACCTTGCCGGTGGCCCGCTCCAGCGCCACGACGCACTGCTTGTCGCCGCCGTCGATGCTGAAGACGAGCAGGTCGTCCACGAGGATCGGCGAGCCGCCGTTGCCGTGGACCGGCTGATAGCCGAGATCCGTCTGCCGCCACAGCACCTTGCCGTCGAGGTCCAGGCACGCCGTCCCCATGTGGCCGAAGTGGACGTAGATGTGTTTGCCGTCCAGGACCGGCGTCGGGCTGGCGTTGCTGTTCTTGGAGTGGTGCCGCGCCTTCGTGCCGTCCGGGTGGATGGCCTCGACGTCCCAGAGGACCTTCCCCGTCTTGGCGTCGAGACAGAGGGTGCGAAGCGACACCTCCTTCATCTCGTTCTTTTCGACGGGGACGGCACTGGTCAGGTAAATGCGCCCCTCAGAGACCACCGGCGACGACCAACCCTCGCCGGGGACGTCCTGTTTCCAGGCGACGTTCTTGTCCGGCCCCCACTCGGTCGGCAGGCTCCCCTTGGCGTGACCCTCCCCGGTCGGCCCGCGAAACTCGGTCCAATCGTCGGCCCGCGCGGCGCAAACGCCCAGAAGGATGACGACAACGGCAAACAGCTTCTGCATCGAGAATAACCTCGCTTTGGTGGGAAATCGTTCGGCCGCGGCGGGAGGGGAGCGCGGCGCGGGGGGACTACTGCTTCATCGCCTTGATCCAGTCGTGAATCAGGCGCACGGCCTCGTCATCGACCACCGCACTCGCCAGGGGTGGCATCTGTCCGGGGCCGCGCCGCTTCAGGCGCTGGTACAGGATCGATTTCTCCGGGTCGCCCGGCGCGATCACCTTGGCGTCCTTGATGCCGAACGAGTCGTGCAGCGGCTTGACGCCGATCACGCGCATCTTGTCGCGCGGCGTCGTGATCTCCAACTCCATCTGCGCGTTGCCGCCGCCGGCCTCGACGTGACACTGGGCGCAGTTGGCGTGCAGGTACGACCGCGCCCGGGCCTCCAGCGGGGCGGCCGGGTCAGACGGGTTGACCAGATGGCGGTACTCCTCACCCCGCCGCGGTAACAGCGTCGTGAACGCCGGCTCGTCGCGCAGCCGTTTTTCCAGCCGATCGACGGCGTTCGGCCCCTTCGGCAGGTCGGGTAGCGTTCGCCAGACGGCATCGGCCGGGCGCCGCAGCCCAGTCATCTCGAACGGCCGGCGCAGCATCTCGCCGAACAGTTTGCGCGACTCGCGGACCTCGGACTTCGCCAACTCCAGATGTTCCAGCCAGTTGATGTGGAAGACGCCCACTTCCTCCAGGCGGTGCAGCTGGTCGTCCTTGTTCATCTGCAAGAGGCTCGGCCCCAGGACGAAGTTGGCTGCCCGCGAATGACACACCATGCACTCGACGCGGCTGGGGTAGTGCCACGTCTGCTTGCGCTTGCCGCCGGCCGCCGCCGGATCGCGCACCTCGTAAACGCGGTCGGTCCCCTCGGCGCCGATCAGGTCGGCATCGGCTTGGGCGTCATTCCACAGGTAGGTGTAGCCGTACCACTGGCCCTGCTGTTTGGTCAGCAGCCGCGTCTCGATCCGGCGGCGACCCTCCTTGGCAAGGTCGAGCGAGAAGGTCTTGACCATCACCGCCCCCTCGGGGAAATTCCAGCCGCGTGAGGTGGTGAAGTCGATGTGCGTCACGCCCGGCAGGGCGATGAATCGCTCCTTTTCCCCGCCGTCCGACCAGAGGGCGGCGTTGACCGAGTACGGCACCAGCGCCGGGTGCGGGCGGTGCTCCTTCACCGAGGTGAACAGGCCGGTCTCGCTCAACCTCGTCGGAAACTTCGCCGGCTTCTCCTCTTTCGGCGTCGGCTCCAGCCGGTAGTAGCCGCCGCCGTGGTCGGCGACGAGCAGCTCGCCCTTCGAGTCGAGGCCGAAGCCGGTGATCTGCAGCGTCGTGGTCGCCAGCTCCTGGTGCCAGGTGACGCGGCCCTTGTCGTGTTTGATTCCGAAGATCTTCCCCGTAGACCAATCGCCATAGACGTAGGCGCCGCGCAGCCCGGGCAGCTTCTCGCCGCGGTAGACGACTCCGCCGGTCAGCGAGCGCATTTCGGAGTGCGCGTGCTCGGCAATCGGCTTCGACAGCGGACTCGGCCCGCGCAGGCGATCGACGTAGAACTCGTGGCTCCCCTCGTAGGCGCTCCAGCCGTAGTTGGCCCCCTTCTGCACAAGGTAGACCTGCTCCCACAGGTCCTGCCCGTTCTGGCCGACCCACAGGTCGCCGGTCGTTTTGTCGATGTGCAGCCGCCACGGGTTGCGGAAGCCGTAAGCCCACGTCTCCGGGCGGGCGCCCTTGAGGCCGACAAACGGGTTGTCCTTCGGCACCGAGTAGGTCTTGCCCGCGTCGGGATGATCGACGTCGAGGCGCAGCACCTTGGCAAGCAGCTTGCTCAGGTCCTGCCCGGTGTGGTTGGTGTCGGAGTCGGAGGTGCCGTCGCCGGACGAGACGTAGAGCATGCCGTCGTTGCCGAAGGCCAGGTCGCCGCCGTTGTGGCCGTCGGAATCCCACTCGATGATGACCTTCGCCGACTTCGAGTCGAGATGGTAGGGCGGCTTCGGGTCCATCGTGTAGCGCGTGACGCGCGTCTTTTTGTTGCCGCTCATCGGCCCGTTGTCGCCGACGTAGAGGTAGCCGTTCTTCGCGAAATCGGGGTGAAACGCCATGCCGTAGGCGATGCCGTCCAGGGTGAGCAGCACCTCGAAGGTGTCGGCAATCGGGTCGTCCTTGACGCGTAGGAGGCGGCCGTGGCCGGTCCAGGCCCGCATCTGCTGAATGAGGAGGAGCCGATCGCTGTCCGGCTGGTGGGCCACCGCGATCGGGCAGACGACCTGCAGCTTGGTGAAGGTGCGGACGATGCGATACGGCGACGGCGGATTCGGCGAGCCGACGACGCGCGACGTGTCCCACGGGATGCGCCCACCGGCGGTGCCGCTCTTCGCGGCCGGCGCTTCTGCGGCGGGGCCGCTGCCAAGGAACCCAGCGGCGAGGACGGCGAAGGGCGCGGCGGCAATGAGGGTCAGGCGCATGGCGGGAGTCCTTGCGGTTCGGCGGGGGAGCGCGGGGGCGGGCTTTCCGAAGATTCTTCTTAACGCCGCGGGGTCGATCCGACTAGAATCAGCCCACGACAGGTCACTCGATCATCAACCAGGGAGCCGACGATGTCCACGAAAATCGACCGCCGTGATTTTGTCCAGGCCGGCCTGGCCGGCACCGCGCTGCTGGCCGCGAGCCTCCCCCTGCGCGCCGCCGACACGAAGAAGCCGAAGCTGAAAAAGGCCGTCAAGTACGGCATGATCGGCGCCGGGAAGACCGTCAAGGAGAAATTCGAGCTGATCAAGAAGCTCGGCTTCCAGGGCGTCGAGATCGATAGCCCCAGCGGCATCGACCGCGTCGAGATGCTGCTGGCCCAGGAAGAGACGGGCATCAAGGTCCACGGGGCCATCGACTCGGTTCACTGGGGCACGCCGCTGTCGTCGCCGGACGCCGCGGTGCGCGCGAAGGGGTTGGCGTCGCTGAAGGTGGCGCTGCACGACGCCTCGTTCTTCGGCGCCGACACGGTGCTGCTCGTCCCGGGCGTGGCCCGCGACGGCGTCACCTACGAGCAGTGCTGGGAGCGCTCGCAGGCCGAGGTCCGCAAGGCGCTGCCGGTGGCCGAAAAGCGCGGCGTCAAGATCGCCTGCGAGGTCGTGTGGAACGACTTCATTACCAAGCCGGAGCAGATGATCGAGTACGTGGACTTGTTCAAGCCGACATCATCCGCTTCAGCCACGGCGCCAGCAGCGCCAAGAAGGTCTACATGTCCAGCTGTATCCAGGACAAACCAGATGACCTTGAGGGCAATGCGGTGCCGAATCGGCGGACGGCCCCCTTTGGGTCCGACGGCCTTTTCGGGGGGCAGATGATTAGCGACCAGATCATAGAAGGCATCGGGGAGGCAGGCACTGGCCATGACATGATCCTCCAACAATGAGGGGCATATCGTGTCATGGCACAAATGCTATGCCAAACTGGGGTCTTGTTAGGGCCTGTTATTCGGCTCCCCTTGCGTTCAATTCGGGAACCCCCTTTTTCGATTCCACTACCGACCTTAAAGCACTTTCGCCAAGTTTGAACCCGTTTTTCCATAGTCTCCGTTGTCCCAACTCAGGATGTTTTTCCGATATTCCTCGGCACGCGGAATAGGCTGCGGATTGTTGAGCTTCGTAGTGCGGCCCACATTGCTACGTTCTGCCGCCCAGACCGAGTACCTCAGGGTCATGTCACGGCCATATAACCGGCGGCTTGCCCATCGTGGGTGAATCATCAGGTGACAAGTAGTTCCGGCTTTCAGCTCCGGAATGAAGTAGTAATTTGCCGCCTTTTCCTCCCACTCGTTCACGATTTCGGCCTCTACGGTCATATGCGTCAGGTCCTTCCCAGACCCGTTGGTTATCGAGAAATGATGAAGTGCCTGAAACCACGTGATAAAGCCATTAATGTTTACGCTGTGTCGCGCCCAATGGGGCTGGATGCTTATTATTGCCTCAGCAACTATGGGCCCGGATGTCTTCTTTGTCCAGGGCAATAGGTTCCGCTGCCACAGCTCTGCGGACCGGTCCACGGCATCCATGTCGGCGTACTTCACGACCGCGCTGAGCTCATCACCTTCTCTTAGTTTTTCACGAATGCGCTTCACGATTTCGTCCCGTTCCTTGAGCAGCTTTGCATCGCTTTCGCCTTGTAGTTGCCTCCGCCATACGTTGTCCCAGAACGCGGCCCTCGCCCTTCTGATCGACGTGGACGGCGTCGTGCCATAGCACTCATTGAGGACGTCAAGCCTCACACGAAGCAATAAGATCCCGAGCGATTCCTCGGCCGCCTTGCGGAGGTGCTGGTCATTCGCCTTCAACAGCGCATCGTAAGGAGCTAACTCCTGCTTTAGTAGTTGGCTGTATGATTCCGCGTTGTGGAGGTAGTTACTACAATAAGGGATGAAAAGGCGCTGCGCGCTCGGTTCTGGCGCGCCCTCAGCCCCTACAAGCGTGATCGGGTTCACCTCACCCTCATGCCAGTAGAAAGCAAAAGAAAGCCGGTGAGCCAAGCTGCGAAAATCAGCGACTGATTGTGGTGGGGGGCTCGGTTCAGCTTCGGGCGCGGCTCTCGGCTTGTTCGCTGCTGGCTGCGTTCCGGAGTGGGCTGCTTGGGATCCGCGCCCTGAGCCAACTGCTGGCTCGTCCCAATTCCTACTGAGCACGGCGGCGGTCATGCCAAGAGCGGCCAGGGCACATACGGCCGCCACGACTGACCCGACACGGACCCAGGACCGGGAAGCTGGGCTTGAGTTCTGGTTGCGACTTCCGGCGCCCACTTCTGCTTGAGAGATCTGGTTGTCCGCATCTTCGATGGGGCCGTGTCCGCCTGAAAGCGCGTGAGGCGATTGCGGACCGCCTGGCACGTGAGGGCCTGTTGCTGTCGCCACGAAGCCCTCTCCACAGTGGGGACACACAAACCAGCCGCCGAGGAGTTCCGGGGAGGCTGAAAGGGGTACTGCGCACCTGGGGCAATCCTGTATGGGCACAGCAGCATTCTCAGTCGGAGCCTGGTCTGCACCGCCGATCCGCCCGGGAACGGCGCCCGCTGGCGGTTGCAGCAAGGCGGGTGGGACGTAAAGGGCATGTCCGCAGTAAGGGCACGACGTCTTCCGTCCGATCGCTTTGCCGGCGGCCTTAAGGCGTTTCCCGCAGATGGGGCACGTGAAGCGGATCATCGGCCAGTCCCTCCACCAGCCAATTGGACCTGTCCATCCCGTCAGCCGATCTTTCCCAGATGAACGCCCTCTGGGGCCTCGGCTGCGACTCCAGAGGGTGAGGTTACCCACCCGAACGAACGATTGCCACGATTTTCCCAAAAAATCGCCGCCGGTAGCCGCCCCGCCGCGGCCTGAGCGCGGCGCACAAGACGCTTCTCCTTCGCTTATCCCCCGAAGAATAAGCAAAAAATAAGCAAAAGGATAAGCAAAAGGATAAGCAAAAGGGGTCGGGAGTCGCAAAGACAGAATGTCTTTGCGACTCCCGACCCCTGTTTCCCCTTTCAGCGCCGCCCTGGCCGAGGCGCAGCACTGGCTGCGCGGCATCCGCAGCGGCGTGGCCCTGCGCGACGAGGTGCTGCCGAAGCTGCTGGAGCGTCTGGACACCGACGTGCAGCGGGCGCTGTGCGAGCGGTCGGCGGCGTGCCACGTCGCGCGGTCGCCGAAGGACCCGCCGTTCGCGTCGCCGGTCTACTGGGCGCCGTTCGTCGCCACCGGGTTGAGCTACACGCTCTGATTCATCGTTTCGCGCGAGCGCGAAACGATAAATCGGGAGCGCGAGACGATGAATCGGGCATCCGTCTTGCTTTATCGTTTCGCGCGAAACGATGAATCGCGGGGTCGATCCGACTAGAATCAGCCCACGACGGGCCACTCGATCATCAACCAAGGAGCCGACGATGTCCACGAAAAGCGACCGCCGTGATTTTGTCCAGGCCGGCCTCGCCGGCGCAGCGCTGCTGGCCGCGGGCCTCAACCTGCGCGCCGCCGACACCAAGAAGCCGAAGCTGAACAAGGCCGTCAAGTACGCCATGATCGGCGCCGGCAAGACGGTCAAGGAGAAATTTGAGCTGATCAAGAAGCTCGGCTTCCAGGGCGTCGAGATCGACAGCCCCAGCGGCATCGATCGCGTCGAGATGCTGCTGGCCCAGGAACAGACGGGCATCAAGGTCCACGGGGCCATCGACTCGGTCCACTGGGGCACGCCGCTGTCGTCGCCGGACGCCGCGGTGCGCGCGAAGGGGCTGGCGTCGCTGAAGGTGGCGCTGCACGACGCCTCGTTCTTCGGCGCCGACACCGTGCTGCTCGTCCCGGGCGTGGCCCGCGACGGCGTCACCTACGAGCAGTGCTGGGAGCGCTCGCAGGCCGAGGTCCGCAAGGCCCTGCCGGTGGCCGAGAAGCTCAGCGTCAAAATTGCTTGCGAAGTCGTGTGGAACGACTTCATCACTAAACCGGAGCAGATGATCGAGTACGTGGACTCGTTCAAAAGTCCGTGGGTCGGCACCTACTTCGACTGCTCGAACATGATCAAGTACGGCGTGCCGTCCGCCGACTGGATCCGCAAGCTCGGCAAGCGCGTGCTGAAGTTCGACTTCAAGGGCTTCAGCCTGGCGAAGTTCAAGAAGGGCGAGAACCCGTGGGTCGGCATCGGCGAGGGTGACGAGAACTGGCCGGACATCGTCAAGGCGCTGGGCGAGGTCGGCTACGACGGCTGGGCGACGGCCGAGGTCAATCGCGGCGACGAGGCGTACCTGAAGGACGTGGCCGAGCGCATGAACAAGGTGCTGGAACTCTCGTGACGAAGCCCGCGGGAGGTGAGGCGAAGCCGTCGGGGGTGAACCGGGGGGCGCAGAACCAGCGCCAGGTGACCCGGGCGTCCAGGCAGCAGGTGCGCTAGAGGCTGACGCCCGGCGCACCCGCTGGGAATTCCGTGCTGCCACTCCCGGTGACGGGCGCGATCACTGTCCGACGCCGCCATTGAATCCAAAACCCTTCCCGCCGAGGCCGCCACCGATGCCGCCGAGGCCGCCACCGATGCCGCCGAGGCCGCCACCGCCGAAGTTGAAGCCACCGCCGCCGAGGCCGCCACCGCCGAAGTTGAAGCCACCGCCGCCGAGGCCGCCACCACCGAAGTTGAAGCCACCGCCGCCAACGTTGAAGCCACCGCCTCCGCCGAAGTTGTTGCCTCCGCCGAAGTTGTTGTTGCCTCCGCCGAAGTTGTTGTTGCCTCCGCCGAAGTTGTTGCCTCCGCCGAAGTTGTTGCCTCCGCCGAAGTTGTTGCCTCCGCCGAAGCCGTTGTTGCCGTTGTTGCCGTTGTTGCCGTTGTTGCCGTTGTTATTCCCGTTGGCCCCGCCGGCCCCATTGTTGTTCGGGCCGGTGCCGTTGTTGATCGGCCCAATCTGCGGCTGCTTGGGCAGAGTGAGGCGGAAGCGCTGCGCCTGGCCGCCCGTGTGGAGGATCAGCACCGCTCCGAGCGCCAAGGCGACCCCGCCGCCGATGCGGAACACGTTGGAGAATTGCATGAGAGACTCCGCTAAAGGTGTGCCCCGGCTTGCCTGGGTGGCCGGGTGTCATCCACGGCATGGCATCAACCGAAACCTCCCGTCCGGTAGCCTCTGCCGAAACGATAGGCGAACGTGAGGGCGGGCGAAACTTGCGCGGTGATTTATCGAATCGTAGCGATTCGTTTCGTCGAGAGTCAAGTCCATCGGGCGCCCGCGGAGGCTGGTGCCGACATCCCCGGCGGCATAGTCGCCATGAGACAAACCGAAGGACACCAGCGCGGCTCTCCGGCGTGGGAAGCGCCCTGCGGAGCCGGGTGTACCGCCTCCCTGTCAAGCCAGCCGTCCACGTATGGACGATTCCGGGGGGGCGAGTTACGCTGACAGGATGATCCCGATCTATCTGGACTACAACGCCACCACTCCGGTTGACCCGGATGTCCTCGCGGCGATGCTCCCGTATCTCGGTGGCGTGCATTTTGGCCATTTCGGCAACCCGTCGAGCAGCCATTCCTACGGCAAGGCGGCTCACGACGCCGTCGAACGCGCCCGGCAACAGGTCGCCGAGTTGTTGGGTGCCCAGCCCGACGAGATCGTCTTCACCGGCGGCGGCACGGAGGCGAGCAACCAGGCCATCAAGGGGGCGTTCTTCGCCGCGTTCCAGGGCATCTTCGGCCACCTCTTCCACAAGGAGGTTCACGCGATCACCACCGCCGTCGAACATCCTGCGACGCTGCAGCCGTTGGCGTTCCTCAAGCGCCTCGGCTGCCGGGTGACGATCTTGGGGGTGGATCGCTTCGGGCGGGTCGATCCGTCGGCGGTGCGCGGCGCCGTCGGCCGCAAGACGCGCCTCATCACCGTCATGCACTCCAACAACGAGGTCGGAACCCTCCAGCCGATCCGGGAGATCGCCGCTCTCGCGAAAGAGCGCGGCATTCTCCTGCACACCGACGCCGCCCAGTCGCTGGGGAAGGTGCCGATCGACGTGAACGAGTTGGGCGTCGATCTCCTGACGCTGGCCGGGCACAAGCTGTACGCCCCGAAGGGCGTCGGCGTGCTGTACGTCCGCCGGGGGACGAAACTGGAATCGTTCATTCACGGGGCGGGTCACGAAGGGGGACGCCGGGCCGGGACCGAGAACGTGCCGTACCTGGTGGCCCTGGGGACGGCGTGTACACTCGCGAGGCAGTCGCTGCCGGCGGCGACGGAGAAGCTGCGCCGGCTGCGCGACCGGCTGTGGGAGCGGCTGCGGGCGGCACTGGGCGAGCGCGTCGTCCTCAATGGACATCCGCAACTGAGGCTACCGAACACGCTCAACGCCAACTTCGTCGGCCACGTCGGGGCGGAATTGCTGGCGGCGGTCCCGGAGGTGGCGGCCTCGACCGGCTCGGCGTGTCACGAGGGGAGCGTCGTGCAGTCGCCGGTGCTGTGCGCCATGGGCGTGCCGCCGGAACTGGGGCGAGGGGCGGTGCGGCTGAGCGTCGGCCGCTTCACGACGGAGGACGAGGTGGATCGCGCCGCCGAGGCGCTGGCCCGGGCGGCGCGGAAATGATGGACGGTCACGGCAGGTAGAGCCGGCCCGTGCCGCGGTAGTTCTCGACGTTCACCAGGTAATCGACCAGCTTCTCGACCACGCGCTCGGCGTAGGCGCGACTGCGGCGCACAGCTTCGACATCCGCGAGTGTCAGGACCGGAAGCGAATCGAGGCTATTCTCATTCCGGATCGTGGACTCGAGCGAATCCGGGCCGTCATCGTTGCGGTTGCCGGTCAACAAGATCAGTCCGCGCGCCTGGCACAAGCGCCAAATGACCGCATCCGGCGCCTCGCGGTCCAGCCCCATGTCGGGGAACGTCAAGATGGGCAGAGCCAGTTCCGCCCAGATGCTGCCCCACTCCGCTCCTTCAAGGATGAGCCGGAGGATCGCCACCTGTCCCTGGATGTTGATGTCCGACAGCAGTCCGTGTATCTCCGTTCTCCTTCTCACGAGCCCTCCGACGCAGCTCCTCGATCTTGGCCTTCGCCAGCGGACGGAGTGCCTCGACCTTCGCCTGGACCTCTGGCGAGTTGCCGCGGGCGTGCCGGGCCTTGATTGCCGCCCAGTCGCGCTCGACCTCCTCCTTGTGCTCCTCGATGTAGCGCAGCGCCAGGTGGATCTGCTCCACGTCGAGCTGATACCAGCCTGCCAGCTCCTCCGGCGTGGCTCCCGCCCCCGTCTCGGCCAAGACGTCGTAGACGGTGATGCGCGAGCCGGCGATCTCCGGGCCGCGGCCGCGGTCGATGATGGCGTAAGGCTTCATGACAACCTCCTCGGGACGTGTACCTGGCCGCGGTCATTATACCCCAGCGCGAATCGACAAGCGGCATCAGCACTCCATCCGCGCCCGCGCACCCGCGCACCCGCGCAATGACGGGCGGTTACGGCAGGTAGAGCCGCCCCGCCCCGCGGTAATTGTCGATATCGAAGAGATAGTCCATCAGGCGATTCGCCACTTACTCGGCATACGAGCGACTGTGGCGAACGCCCTCAGAGTCGGCCAGCGTCAGTACCGGCAGGCTACGGGGTGTATTCTCGTTCTGAATCGTAGCCTCCAAGGAATCCGGCCCATCCTTGTTCCGGTTGGCGGTGACGAGGACCAGTTCGCGCTGTTGACAAAGCCGCCAGATGACGTCATCCGGCGTCTTGCCGACGAGGCCCACGTCTGCGAAGGTGTAGACCGAGAGGGCGAGCCCGGTCCACACGTCCCGCCAGTAGTCCCCCTCGACGATGAGCCGGATAATCTCGACCTGCCCCTGTATGTTGATATCAGCCAGAATGCCGCGCATCCCCATTCCCCCGAGCTTCGGCCTGCTTCCTCAGCTCCTCGCGATACGCAAGCAGTTTGGCGTGGCTGGCCTCCAGCTTGGCGCGGATCTCCGGCGGGTTGCCGCGCGCGTGCCGGGCCTTGATTGCCGCCCAGTCGCGCTCGACCTCCTCTTTGTGTTCCTCGATGTAGCGCAGCGCCAGGTGGATCTGCTCCACGTCGAGCTGATACCAGCCCGCCAGTTCCTCCGGCGTGGCTCCCGCCCCCGTCTCGGCCAGCACGTCGTAGACGGTGATGCGCGAGCCGGCGATTTCCGGGCCGCGGCCGCGGTCGATGATGGCGTAAGGCTTCATGACAACCTCCTCGGGACGTGTACCTGGCCGCGGTCATTATATTACCCCGGCAAGGAAGAAGGTCACACACATCGGCGTCCCCGAGCGACAAAGGATCCTGGTGACGAGGTTCACCGCTCCTGCGCCTTGCCGAGCAGCGCCGCGACCTCCGCCCAGAGCGTGTTGCATGCCTCGCGCTCGTCGGCCGGCAGGTTGGCCACGCCAGCCGGGTCGCGCAGGCCGGCCAGGTCGCTGTCCTGCTGCCAGTGCCGCATCTGTCCCGCGATCATCAGGCGATCCTGGGGCTTGCCGCCTTGCAGGTGCTTCGTCCACAGGGCCAGGTCGGCCCACAGCCAAACCAGGGCCTGCTTGCGCAGTTTTGCTCGCTCCGGGTCGTCCAGTTTGGCGGTGTCATCGCCCTTGCCGCAGCCTGCCTGGGCGGCGAAACAGGCGGCGTTGTAGCGATGCCCGGCCATCACGTCCTCGGCCAGTTTCGGCTGGTCGGCAAACGCCTCGCTGTAGAGGCGCGCGGCGGTTGCGTAGTGCCGCTTGAGCTGGCACAGCTCGGCCATGTCGAGGCGCTGAGCGGCGTCGGCGGGCCGTTCGTCCCCCTTGAGGAGGGCAGGGAGCCGCGACCCCAGTTCCGCCAGACGCAGGGTGCGCGCGACAGCCAGTCGCAAGACCTCCGTGGTCGGGAGACTCTGGCAGGCGAGGGCGGCCTGCCTGGCTTCGCCATAGCACCCCAGGGCAAGCAAGGCCTGCCCGAGGGCAAGGTGGGACCAGCCATTCCTGGGATCCAGTTCGGTAGCTTTGCGAAGGGCGGTGATCGCTTCGTCGTGCTTGCCCTGCGCGTTCAGGGCGAACCCCAGCGAGTGTTGGTAATTGGCGTTCCCTGGCTCCAGTGCCACGGCCTGGCGCAGAGGCCCCACCGCTTCCGCTCGTTTGCCCTGGTTGAACAGTGCCACGCCGAGGGCCTGGTGGCTCGCGGCATCCTTCGGCAACCGTTTGACGACCTCGGTGTGGTCCACGACCGCCAGGTCCCACTTCGTCAGAGCGATGGCCAGTCCTCCACGCTCCCGGCGCACGGCCAAGCCTCCTCCTTGCGCCAGCGCCTTGGTCAGATCGGCCAGCGCCAGGTCCAGCTTGTTCGTGCGTCGGTAGGCCAGGGCACGCAGATACCACAGCTCCCAGCCATCAGGCTGGGCCTTCAGGCAGGCCGTGCAGTCGGCGATGACCCTGTCCCACTGGAGCAACTCCGCGTGGGCTCGAGCGCGGGCCCGGAGTGCCATCAGGTCTTCCGGGGCCAGCGCCAGCGCTGCGTCCAGGTCGTTGATGCCGTGCTCCCAGTCGCCGCGGGCGCAGCGTGCCAGGCCGCACCACCGCCAGGCGGTCGCCGCCTCCTGGGCGGAAAACGCCGGCCGGCGCGGGCCAAACGCCAGGGTCAGGGCCGCCGACCAGGGCCCAGACAGGCCGCTGCCGGTGGCCACGGCACGGGCAACCTGAAGCGTGGCGGCCCGCCGTTCCCAGCCCAGCTCCTCCTCCAGGGCCAGCACGGTATCGGCCGCGTCCGCAGCGAGGCCCTGGGGGGGCGGTGCGAGATGGCGCCGACCTTCCCAGTCACGCTCGGCGTCGAGAGCCGGTAGGACGGTCTGCGGCCGAGTGGGCCGCCTTCAGGCCCAGCACACCGGACACCACCACGCCCACCGTCAGCACCAGCAGCACCGCCGCCAGCAGCGCCGCGACCGCCGGCTCGCGCCGGCACCAGCGCAGCAGCCGCTCCAGCCGGCCCACCGGGCGAGCCGCGATCGGCCGTCCTTCCGCAAAGTGGCGCAGGTCCTCGGCCAAGTCCTTGGCGCTGGCGTAACGCTTGGCCGGGTCCTTCTGCAAACACTGGTGGCAGATGGTCTCCAGGTCCACCGGCACCGTTCGGTTCAACTGCCGCAACGACACCGGCTCGTCGCCGATGACCTGCAAGATCGTGTCCACCGCCGTGGCTGCGTGGAATGGCGGCCGGCCCGCCAGGCACTCATAGAGGAGCGCTCCCAATGACCACACGTCCGCCGCGGGACCAACGTCCTTCTTGCCCTGGGCCTGCTCCGGTGCCATGTACGAGGGCGTGCCGATCACCGCGCCGGTCTGGGTCTGTCCACCCCCTGCCGTTCTTTTCGCCAGACCGAAGTCGGTGACGCGCGGCGAGCCATCTTCAGCCAGCAACACGTTGCCCGGCTTGAGGTCGCGATGGACGACGCCGGCCTCGTGAGCCGCTTGCACCGCACGGGCGATCTTCTCGACCACGCTGGCCGCCTCTGCCGCCTTCAGGGGGCCATCGTGCAACCTGGCGGCCAGGGAGCCACCCTCGCACAACTCCAGGGAGAAGAACGGCAGACCGTCGTGCGTGCCGAAGTCGTAAACCTGCACGATGCCGGGATGCTTCACCCTGGCGATTGCTTCCGCCTCAGCCAGAAACCGGCCCCGGTCGTCGGCCCCGGCATGGCCGCCCGACAGGATCATCTTCAAGGCGACCAGCCGATTCAGGGCCAGGTGCCGGGCCTTGTAGACGACGCCCATGCCTCCGCGCCCCAGCACAGAGACGATCTCGTAACCAGGCACCCCGGCACTCTCCGGCACCGCTGCTGAAGGGTTCGCGTCGCAGGCCGCCAGGAGCGTGGCGCGATCGCCGCCGGTCCCTCCCGGAGCGGTCCAGGCCCCGGTGACGCTTTCGACCGGACAGGCGGAGCCCTCGCCCTGCATCAGCGAGGGGTCAAGGGCCAACCGAAGCAAGTTGCACTTACAGGCTCCTCCCGGGGCATTCGCCGGGATCGGCTGCTTGCACTCGGGGCAAATCCCCTCGTCGTTCATGAGTGTTCCTTCGCGGAGGAGCGGGGCATCTGGTGTGGGCGCTCCCTCGCTGCGATTTTATCGGCCTGCCATCGCAAGACAACGAGGGATCGTGGCAGCAACCAGCTCGGTTGCTGACTGCGGACTGAGACGACAAGCGGCGTCAGAACTCCATCCGCGCCAGCGCCCGCGCCCCGGCGCGCAGCGGCAACCACGCTGCCAGGGCCCCGACGCCCAGCCCCGGCAGCAGGCCGAGCAGCGACAGCAGGTCCTCCGTCGCCACCCCCTCGGGCGGCCGGGCGGTCGCGGCCTGGGCGTGCCACGGCAGCGCCATCAGCGAGATCACCGCGATCAGGAACAGCAGCCCGGCCACCAGGTTCAACGTCCCGCCAAAGCCGGCCGCGATCTTCGACGGGTCGGTCTCCCGGAACGTCGGCATGCAGGCGCCCAGGCCGACGCTCAGGCCGCTCAGGCCGACCGCCAGGACCGCCACCGTCAGAACGTGAAGGCCGACGGCGAACAACGGCATCGCCAGCATCAGGTCGCTCAGCACGATCAGTCCCTCGGCGATCAGCAGGGAGCCGACCGCCGAGAAGGCAAACTTGCCCCACAGCAGCCGCTCGCGCCGCAACGGCAGCAGGCCGAGGACCCAGAACTTCTTCCCTTCCAGGCTGAGCATCGGGTAGATGAAGCGGCCGGTGTAGATGCACAAGAGCAGGCCGGTCGTCGTCAGGTTGAGCAGGCTCAGGCCGTTCTGGTACATCCATTCCACGTCGGTCAGGAACAGCCAGCGGCGCACGTTGGTGAAGTAGAGCACCAGCAGCCCGCTGAAGATGACGACCTGCCCCCACTGGGCCGGCTCCCGGCGGAAAGTGCGAAAGTCCTTGACGATCAGCAGCCGCGTTTGCGGGTCGAGGAAGCCGACCGACGCGCTCAGGAGCTTGTCGAGCCAGGCCCCGCCGTAGCGCTTGCGTAGCGATCCTCCCGTCGCCAGCCGGTTGTAGCCGCGCCGGTACAGCCACCGCGCCGCCCACGCGGTCAGGACGTAGGCCAGCAGGCCGTTGCTCCAGACCAGCGCGAGGTAATACAGGGTGCCGGCGTCGCCCTGCGGCGACGCCGTCAGGAAGCCCTGCCCCGCGGCCTGCAGACCCTTCGTCATCCAGTGGCTCGGGGCGGCCATCACCTGGGTGATGCGCAGGCCGCCGAGCAGCTGGTTGACCATTTCGCGGTTATCGACCTGGGTGCGCAGCGTGATCGACGCCTGGTAGGCCCACGCGGCCACGGCGGCGAGCAGGACGAGGACCACGGCGATCAGCAACTGCTTGCGCCGCCGCGGCAGGAAGTTGACCACGAGGAGACAGACCAGCGAGCCGACGCAGCCGGGCAGGAGCACGAAGCCGATAAAATAGAGCGGTAAGACGGCGTAGAAGAGCCAGCTCACCTTGTAGACGGTCCCGTAGGCCAGCAGCAGCGGGCTGCCCAGGAGCAGGAAGCCCCAGCTGCTGAAGCCGACGGCGCCGCGGTACTTGTGGCCGAAGACCTGGTCGGCCCGCGCCGGGGTACTGAGCAGGAAGGCGGCTTCCGTGGAATTGAAGAGGCTGCTGTAGAGGATCAGGCCGGTCGAGAAAATCAGCATCAGCCACAGGGCCCCGAACAGGAAGTCGAACAGCACGCCGACGATGGCCCCGAAAGGGGGCACGCGCTGCAACGTCATGTAACGGAAGCCCGACCAGCTGACCGCGAAGACGAACACCCAAATGACGACGCTCGTCAGCACGATGGAGACGACGCGCAGCGACGACTGCTCCAGCAGCACCTTCAGCGTGTTGCGCAGCAGCTGCCGCCGCAGCCGCCCGAAGAGGCGCATCTGATCGACGGCAACGCGGGGCAGGGGAAGAGGGGCGTTCATCGGGGGCCGTCTCCCTGGGGTGCGGCGGTCGCGCCGGGGGTGAGTTCCGTGACTCCTCCGGGGCGGGGTCGTGCCTGACCGTTCAGGGCCTCGCCCGCCTCCGCGGGGACCTCCTCGGTCAGCGTCAGGAAGACCTCCTCCAGGGAGCCGTCCGTGCGCGCCTGCCCCCGCAGGGTCGCCAGCGTGCCGCAACCGATCAGCAGGCCGTGGTCCACGATGCCGATGCGCTGCGCCAGCTCCTGCGCGACGTCAAGGGAGTGCGTCGAGAGGAAGACCGTGGTGCCGGCCGCTGAGAGCCGGCGCAGCACGTCCTTGAGCAGGCGCACGCTGCGCGGGTCGAGGCCGACGGTCGGCTCATCGACGACCAGGACGCGCGGGTCGTGCAGCAGCGCCGACGCGAACACCGTCCGCTGCCGCATCCCGTGCGAGTAGCGCTCCGTCAGGTCGTCCACGAACTCGCCGAGGTCGAAGAGATGGATGACCTCGTCCAGGCGCTTCGCCGCGTAGGCCGGCGGCATACCGTACATATCGGCGATGAATTGCAGGAATTCGCGGCCGGTCAGGCGCTCGTAAAGGTACGGCTGGTCAGGGACGTAGCTGAGCATCTGGCGGGCCTGGTCGCCCTCGGCCTGGATGTCGTAGCCGCCGACGCGCACGCTCCCCTCGGTCGGGAAGAGGAGGCCGCAGATCATTTTGATGGTCGTTGTCTTGCCGGCCCCGTTGGGCCCGAGGAAGGCGAACAGCTCGCCCTGCTCCACGCGGAGCGTCAGGCCGCGCACGGCCGTCTTGGTGCCGTAGCGTTTGACGACGTTGTCGAGTTCGATCATGGTGTTATCCGCGGGCGGGGGGAGGAGCGCATCTTGTAACCGAAAGGGAGGCGCAGAAGACTCCACGAGTCCCCGTGCAGGTTGACCTCCTGTTTCATCACCGCGCCGTCGCCCTGGCGCACCCAGAAGGCGAGCGCGCTAACGGGGCCGTCGCCGGTACAGCGAATCACCCGGCAGGCCACCTCGTTGCCGCCCTGCAAGGTCACCGTCTCGGTGTCCGGCATGACGTGGGCGTCGAGGCCATAGGCGCCGGCGGCGACCCCCGCCTCCCGCAGGGCGTCGCCCTTCGCCGCGTCGAGGGAGGCGACCAACCCCACGAGGGCCAGCGGGTCGATCACCGTCAGGCGCCAGCTCTGGCCGTCGCGCAGGCCAGGGAAGCGGCGCGGCGGGTGCAGCGGGTTGAGGACGGTGCCCCGGTCGAGGACCGCGACGGGGTCGCCGTCGCGCTCGAAGTCACGGAGCGTGAGCGGGCCGATCTTCCTTTCGTCCCCCAGTCCCGGAATGGTGAATCTGAGGTGCGGGGTATACTGTCCCGCCCGCGGCGCCCCGGTCACTTCCGCCTCGACCTTGATCCCCTCCTTCGCCTCCCCCATCACCAGGTGGTAAGAGGTCTGGGAGTTGATCGCCGTCATCTCCCCGTAGCGCGTCAGGCGGTAGGAACTGGTCATGTCCACGCGGTGAACCTGCGGCAGCCAGGCGGGCCCTTCGTTACGAGGGGGTTCGGGCTCGTCAACAAAGCGCAGGTTGAGCGTGCATTCGGACTCGAAGGTATCATCCTCGGGGTGGTAGCGCCAATCGACATCGGCGCGATACAACGGGCTGCTCTTCCCCGTACCGTTCTTGGTCACCTCAAAGCTCGTTGTTTCCGTCTGCTTGCCGGCCTCGTCCACGAGATCGACGGGGAACATCACCGGCTCGGTTTGCGCCAGCCGAGGCATAACGACGCCGTGCAGGAACAGCCCGACCGTGACCAGCCAGAACGCGACGATGGCCAGGATGACGTAGCGCGGAGGCATCGGCGTGGTCCGTGGTCGGTGGTGAACGGGACAGGGCGGCTGATGCCTATTGTCCCACAAGCGGCGCCGGGGTCAACTCACGACCGACCGCGGCCGTTTGGCCTTGATTCCGTTGCGGCTCCTCTCGGAGAATGGGCGGCATCCCGCGAACCCGGAGGTGGCCATGATCGTCGGCGTGCCCAAGGAGATCAAAACGGACGAATACCGCGTGGCCATGATTCCGGTCGGCGTCGAGGAATTGACGAAGGCCGGGCACAAGGTCGTCGTCCAGGCCGGGGCGGGGCAAGGCAGCGGCATCGCCGACGAGGACTACGCCCGCCACGGCGCCGAGATCGCGAGCGCCGCCGAGGAGGTGTGGCGGCGCGCCGACCTGGTGGTGAAGGTGAAGGAGCCGTTGCCGGAGGAGTGGCCGCTGCTGCGGCGCGGGCAGGTCGTCTTCACCTACTTCCATTTCGCCGCCGACGAGGAGCTGACGAAGGCCGTCCTGCGGTCGGGGATCACGGCGGTCGCTTACGAGACGATCCGCGACGCCAAGGGGCAGTTGCCGCTGCTGACGCCGATGAGCGAGGTAGCGGGGCGCATGAGCATTCAGGAAGGGGCGAAGTACCTGGAGCGGCCGTTCGAGGGCCGCGGCATCCTGCTCGGCGGCGTGCCGGGCGTGCTGCCGGCCAACGTGGTCATCCTCGGCGGCGGCGTGGTGGGGGCCAACGCGGCCAAGGTGGCGGCCGGCCTCGGGGCCAACGTGGTCATCCTCGACATCAACCTCGACCGGCTGCGCTACCTCGACGACGTGATGCCGAAGAACGTCACCACGCTGTTCAGCCACCGCCACAACCTGCTGGACAGCCTGGTGCGCGCCGACCTGGTCATCGGGGCGGTGCTGATCCCCGGGGCGAAGGCGCCGCGGCTGATCAAGCGCGAGGACCTGCGGCGGATGAACCCCGGTTCGGTGCTCATCGACGTCGCCATCGACCAGGGCGGCTCCGTGGAGACGGCCAGGCCGACGACGCACAGCGACCCGACCTACATCGTCGATGGGGTGATTCATTACTGCGTGGCGAACATGCCGGGGGCGGTCGGCCGGACGAGCACCTACGCGCTGACGAACGTGACGCTGCCGTACGCGCTGCAACTGGCGAAGAAGGGACTCGACAAGGCGGTGCGCGAGAACCCGGCGCTGGCGCAGGGGGTCAACATTCGGGACGGGAAGGTGACGAACCAGGCGGTGGCGGAGACGTTCGGGCTGGAGTACGTGCCGCTGGAGAGAGTTTAGCCGCTTGCGGCTTAGCGTTCGCGCCGCTCCGCGGGCGGCCGGATCCGGAGGGACGAGAATGGCGCGTTCCGTGGTGGTCGAAGTCGAGTTGCCGGGCGACATGCGGTTGTTTCGGTTCCCGAAAGCACTCGACCGTCGGCTGCAAGACCTGTTGGATAAGCGAGATCGTGGTGCGCGATTGACCGTGGCCGAGCGCAAAGAGGCGGAGGGGCTTGTCCGAGTGATGGAGACGCTATGCCTCCTGAAGCTCAGAGCAGAAAGCGCGTCGGGTCGAGTCCCGAGATGAATCTGGACCAAACAACGATGAGCAAACCACTCGCTATCATCTGCGACATCGATGAGACGCTCTGCACGGAGTTCGACCGGCCCATCCTGACGGCATGTCAGATGATTGCACGGCTGCATCGCGCGATTGAGGTGCATTATGTCACGGCCCGGCCGGGCGGGGCGCGGAAGGGGACCGAGGAATTTCTCTGCGACCAGCGCTTGCCGGGGTGGCGGAACCTGTACTTCTGCCCGAACTGGCAATCGACCCGCGAGCACAAGACGGCGGTCATGGGCCGCCTGGCGAAGGAATACAACGTGATCGTCAGCATTGGCGACGCGGACGAGGACGAGCAGGCATCGCGGGCCGCGGGCGTTCTCTTCGTCCGCATCACGGAGACGAACATCGAGGACGCCTGGAAGAAAATCGCCGTCTTGGTCGAGCGCGCCACGCGGGGGGTGGATGACCCGCTGGCGAGGCTCTTCGGATCCTGAGGCCGCTCTTGTCCGCAGCACGGAGGCTGCCCATGTCCACCATTACCGCCCCTCCTGAAGTCTTGCCCTGCGAGTCGGTGCAGATGCCGTCTCTCGCGCGTCTCGTCGATCATCCGTGGGCCGCGCTGCTCCTGCTGCCGTGGTGCGGCTTTCTCTTCTTCTACGGCCTCTCTGCGGGCGACCTCTACCGGACCGAAGCGCTGCGCGCCATCGTCGCCCAAGACTTCCTTAACAGCGGCAACTGGGTCGTGCCGACGCTCTACGGCGAGCCGCTGCTGACCAAGCCGCCCGGCATGTACGCTGCCATCGCCGCGCTGAGTTGGCCGTTCGGCGGCGTCACGGACGGGAGCGCTCGCCTTCCCTCGGCGCTGGCGGCGACGGCGACGGTGCTCCTGTTCTTCTGGTACTTCCGCCGGCTGTTCGGGCCGCGCGGCGGACTCGTCGCGGGGTTCCTGGTGCCGGCGTCGGTCATGTGGCTCGACAAGGCCACCGCGGCCGAAATCGATATGTTGCAGGTCTTTTGGGTCGCGGGCAGCGTGCTGTTCTTCCTGCGGGCCCTGGAGGCGGAGGAAGCGAACGCTAAGCCGCAAGCGGCTCTGAGGTGGTTGCTCGCGGCGCTGTTGTGCGTCGCCGGCGGCGTCCTCACCAAGTGGACGGCGCCCGCGTTCTTCTATCTCACCGTGATCCCGCTCCTGTGGTGGCGCGGCCGATTGCGGCTATTGTGGGCGCGCAATCACCTCCTCGCCGCGGGGCTGGGGGCGAGCCTGTGCCTTGCCTGGGCGGCGCTGGCCGTGCGGCAGGTCGGCTGGGAGGTCCTCGTCAAGACCGTCACCCAGGAGGCGCTGCAGCGCCTCCTGCCGCACGAAATTCCCGTCGCCGAGCTGCCGCACCATCACCGGCCCTACCCCTGGGGCGAAGCGCTGGCTCACCCGCTGGTCGTCTTCGCCTCGGCGGGCCCGTGGTCCTTCTTCGCCCTCGTCGCCCTGTGGCCCGGGTTCGCCAAACTCTGGGACGAGCCCGGCCGGCGACTCCTGCAAGCGCTGCACTGCTGGACGTGGCCGAACCTGATCTTCTGGAGCGCCGTGCCCGAACACGCTCCGCGCCACAGCTTCCCGCTCTTCCCCGGCCTCGCCGGGTTGGCGGCGCTGGTGTGGCTCGCCTGGCTCACCGGCCGGCTGCGCTGGCGCCTGCCGCGCCTCGCCCCGGCCCCGCTCCTCGTCGGACTTCTCGCCGCCTGGCTCGTCGTCAAGGTCGGCTTCGTCCACGCCTGGGTGCCGATCCGCGACGGCCGTGCCAACGAGCTCCTGCGCTCCTGCGGATTCCGCCCGAAGCCGATCCGCGATCCGCACGGCAAGGCCGAACAGATCGCCGCCAGGGTTCCGGCCGACCGGCCGCTGTACCTGTTCCGCCTCAAGGACGAGGGCATCATGTTCTGCTACGGCCGCTGCCATGCCGACGGCGAGCCGGAGCGCGTCGTTCGCCGCCTGGGCCGGCCGGAGGACTTGCCTTCGACTGCTGAACTTGTGTACTGTATTGTTGCGGGAGAGGAGTGGGAGCGCTGGGAGCAGCGCCGGCCTGCCGACGTGCTGCTACGGCTGATCGATCAGCAAGGTGATCCGATTGTTCTTCTGGCTGTGCGGGGGACTCACGAGTGACTGCCCCATTTCCGCCCGACAATGTGAAGATCTACGGCATTGGCGAGTTGACGCGCGCCGTCAAGACGGTGCTTGAGGAAGCCTTCGCGCCCTGCGTCTGGGTGTCGGGAGAGGTATCGAATTTCAAGCGGGCCGCGTCCGGCCACTGGTATCTGACGCTCAAGGACAGTGAGTCACAGCTACAGACGGTAGTTTATGTCGGCGTCAACCGGCGGCTCAAGTTCGACCTCCGCGATGGGTTGGAAGTCATCGCCCGCGGCCGGCTCATCGTCTACCAGCCGCGTGGCGAGTACCAATTGCAGGTCGAAGAGGTGCAGCCCAAGGGGGTCGGGCCGCTCGAATTGGCGTTTCGGCAGCTAAAAGAAAAGCTGTCGCGCCTCGGCTACTTCGACCGGCGCAAGAAACCACTGCCGCCGTACCCGCGCCGCGTCGCCCTGGTGACCAGTCCGACGGGCGCCGCCGTGCGCGACATGCTCGAAACGCTCACGCGGCGCTGGCCGCTCACCGAGGTCTGGGTCCATCCCGCCACGGTGCAGGGCGACGGCGCCGGCGCCTCCATCGCCGCCGCCATCCGCAAGCTCAACACCCTGCCGGGCATCGACGTGATGATCGTCGGTCGCGGCGGCGGCAGCCTGGAAGACCTGTGGGCGTTCAACGAGGAATGCGTCGCCCAGGCCGTCTTCGAGAGTCGCATCCCGGTCGTTAGCGGCGTCGGACACGAAACCGATCTTGTCATCTCCGACATGGTCGCCGACCTGCGCGCCCTGACGCCGACCGACGCGGCGACGAGAGTCGTGCCCGACCGCACGGAAGTGCTGACCTGGCTGGACGAGACGGAAGGGCGGCTGCGCGATTTGCTGCTGCGCCGGCTCGACCTGGCCCAGAGGCGCCTCGCCGACCTGATGCGCCGCCGCTGCTTTCGCTTGCCGCTGGAGCGCGTCCGCGAGCTGGAGCGCCGCCTAGACGAGTGGCACGAGCGGTTACAACGGGCGTTGCGGCAGCGGTTAGCGGAATTGAGGCGGCGGCTGGAGGCGCAGGCGGCCCGGCTGGAAACCCTGAGCCCCTTGAACGTCCTCGCGAGGGGCTATAGCTTAACTCGCACAGATGGCGATGGGGTGGTGGTACGGACGCCGGATCAGGTGCGACCCGGGGACCGCCTGCTGACGCTCGTCGAGCACGGGCGCATCATCAGCCGGGTCGAGCATACCCTTGATTCAACCCTTTAACTCGCGGTGAGCCATGAGCCAACCTTCGGCGGACGGAGTGACGTTTGAGAACGCAATGGTCGAACTGGAGCGCGTCGTGCGCGATCTGGAGGATGGGGAAATCGGCTTGGAGGCCGCACTCGCCCACTACGAGCGCGGCGTGAGCCTCATCAAGCGCTGTTACGCCCAGCTCTGCGACGCGGAACAGCGCATCCTCCTGGTGACCGGCACCGACGAGGAGGGCAAACCCATCTTGCAGCCCTTCCAGCACGTCGCGACCGAATCCGGGGCGGTCGAGGTCAAGCGCGCCGGCCCCCGGAAGCGCACTAGCGATTAGACGGCTCCGTTTTGATCGTAAGCCCACGGGTCGCGGCCCGTGGGCCTGGCCAACGTGAAAGCGGCATCCCCTTGTCCTCCGACCTGAGCCAGTACCTGCACGACAAGCGCGCCCTGGTGGACGCCCGGCTGCAGGAGTCGATCCGCGCCGGCGACGGTTGCCCGGAGTCGCTGGCCGAGGCGATGTGCTATAGTCTGCTGGCCCCGGGCAAGCGGCTGCGGCCGCTGCTGGTCATCCTGGCCGCGGAAGCCTGTGGCGGCGGCGACGCGGCCGCGCTCCCCGCCGCCTGCGCCGTCGAGATGGTCCACACCTATTCGCTGATCCACGACGACCTGCCGGCGATGGACGACGACGACCTGCGCCGCGGCCTGCCGACCTGCCACAAGAAGTTTTCCGAGGCGATGGCGATCCTGGCCGGAGACGCCCTGCTGACGTTGGCCTTCGAGGTGCTCGCCGAGGGATACCCGCCGGCGACCGCGGCGGCGTGCTGCCGCCAACTGGCGCGCGGCGCCGGCGCCGCGGGCATGGTCGGCGGCCAGGTCGATGACCTGGCGATGGAGTCGCGGCAAGGGACCTCCGCGCTCTCGGAACTGGAGTTCCTGCACGCCCGCAAGACGGGGGCGCTGTTCCGGGCGTCGCTGCGCCTGGGGGTACTGTCGGCCCAGGGAGAGCGACCGAGCGGGGCCGACCCGCGGGCCCTGGCGATGTTCGACGCCTACGGGCAGGCATTCGGACTCGCCTTTCAGATCACCGACGATCTCCTGGACGTGGAGAGCAGTGCCGAGCAGACCGGCAAGCGCGTCGGCAAGGATGCGGCCCGCGGCAAGTTGACCTACCCCGGCTTCCTCGGCACCGCGGAGAGTCGCCGGCGGGCCCAGCGACTCTGTCGCGAGGCACAGGACGCCCTGGCTCCGCTCGGGTCGGCCGGCGAACGCCTGGCCGCCCTGGCCCGGAGTATCGTGGAACGAGATCGATAACCTCTTTCCCGTGCCCGTGCCCGTGCCCGTGCCCGTGCCCGATTCTCTCATCGGGCATGGGCACGGGCACGGGCACGGGCACGGGGGCATGGGATCAAGGACATGAGCACACTGTTGCCGACGATCGGATCACCGGCGGACCTCCAGAAGCTGAGCGACGAGCAGCTCGTCGAGCTGGCGCAGGAGATGCGCGACGAGCTGCTGAAGGTGCTGCGCATCCGGCCGGCCCATTTCGCGAGCAACCTGGGCGTCGTCGAGCTGTGCCTGGCCCTGCATCTCACCTTCGATTTCCGCAAGGATCGCCTCATCTGGGACACCGGGCATCAGATTTATCCGCACAAGCTCATCACCGGCCGCTTCCCGCAGTTCGACACGATCCGGACGCGCGGCGGGCTGATGGGCTATCCGAACCCGCACGAGTCGCCCTACGACCTGTTCATGACCGGCCACGCCGGCTGCAGCATTTCGTGTAGCCTGGGCCTCAAGGTCGGCGACGACCTGCTGGGCGAGGGCGACCGCCACAGCGTCGCGGTCATCGGCGACGGGGCGCTGCCGTCGGGCATCGTCTTCGAGGCGATGAACAACGCCGGTTACCTCAACAAGAACCTGCTGATCATCCTCAACGACAACGAGATGTCCATCTGCCCGCGCGTCGGCGCCATCGCCCGCACCCTCGACCGGGCGCGGCTGACCACGTTCTACCAGGACTCGAAGCGGCAGCTGCAGCACCTGCTGTCGCACCTGCCGCTGGTCGGCGGCATGGCCAACCAGGCCCTCGACGGCCTGCGCGACGGCCTCAAGGCGATCCTGACCGGCGGCATGCTCTTCGAGGAGATGGGCTTCCGCTACATCGGCCCCATCGACGGCCACGACCTGGGGGCGCTGCGCTTCTGGCTGAAGCAGGTCAAGGACCAGAAGGGCCCGGTGCTGCTGCACGTGCTGACCAAGAAGGGGGCCGGCGTGCCGGAGGCGTGTGCCGACCCGGTGACGTTCCACACCCCGCCGGTCATCGAGAAGGTCGGCCCGGATCGCACCATCCTGTCGCTGAAGAAGGGCGGGGCGAAGGCGTACACCGACGCCGTCAGTGGGGCGATCTACAAGGAGATGGAGGCCGACCGGCGCGTGGCGGTCATCACAGCGGCGATGTGCCAGGGCAACAAGCTGGAGAAGGTGCGCAGCGACTTCCCCGACCGCTTCTTCGACACCGGCATCTGCGAGTCGCACGCCGTCGCCTTCGCCGCGGGTCTGGCCAAGAGCGGGATACGGCCCATCGTGGACGTCTATTCGACGTTTTTGCAGCGCTCCTACGACCAGATCTTCCAGGAGGTGGCGCTGCAGCACCTGCCGGTGACGTTTGCCCTGGACCGCGCCGGCCTGACCGGGCCGGACGGGCCGACACATCACGGGACTTACGACATCGCGTACCTGAGGCTGTTCCCGGAGATGGTAGTCATGGCCCCCGGCGACGAACTGGACGTGGCGCCGATGCTGCACTTCGCGCTGAGCCACGACGGGCCGGCCGCGCTGCGCTACCCCAAGGCGAGCCTGGAGAAGGTGGACCGGGCGGCGGCGCCGGTGGAATTGGGCCAGGCGGAAATCTACGAATGGGCGACCGACGGCGTGCTGATCGTGTTCGGCAGCCTGTTCCCGACCTGCGTGAAGGCGGCCGAGAAGCTGCGCGGGGAGGGGATCGAGGTCGGCGTCATCAACGCCCGCTTTGCCAAGCCGCTCGACCGGCCGACACTGCTGAAGGCCGTCGAGGAGCTGCCGCTGGTGGTGACCGTGGAGGAAGGAACCCTCGAAGGCGGCTTCGGCAGCGCGCTGCTGGAGGCGGCAAACGCGGCCGGGCTGGACACGCGGAACGTGGTGCGGTTGGGCCTGCCCGATCGGTTTGTGGAGCACGGCGAGCGCGGCGAGCTGCTCGCCGACCTGGGCCTGGACGTGAAGGGCCTTTGCGCGACGGTGCGCAAGGCGCTGGGCCGGGAGGCGGAGGGCGTGGCGCACCAGGCGGCGGCGCGCTGAGACCGGGCCGGATGACGAGAAGGGGCAGGCCGCCACCGGCACGGGCGGTCCGCCCCGCTTTGGCTCTCTCCCGGGCGGTGCCCCATCGATCGGGTGGCTTCCCGACGAGGTCACCCCTTCCGGGAACACGCCCTCGGTTGGAGGCCCTCTCATGAAGGTCGGACGAAACGACCCCTGCCCCTGTGGCAGCGGCAAGAAGTACAAGAAGTGCTGCCTCGGCAAGGACCAGGCGGCGAGCAACCGGCCGGCGGACCCGGGAGCCGTTCTGCAGTCGTCCGGAGACTCCGGCCCCCTTCCGGCCGCCTCTCCGCGCCCCTCGAAACCACCCCGGGCCACCGCCTCGTCACGCGCTTCACGCCCCACGCCGCCGCCCCGGCCGCGCGACCCCCGCGCCGAGCGCTGGGACGCGCTCTGGAAGGAGTTTGAGTCGCAGGACGGCGCCGGCCAGGTCGCCCTCTTCTTGAAGACCCTGGACGACCCGGAATTGATGATTGACGAGATCGCCTTCGAGATGCTCAGCCGGCTGCGCCAGGATGCCATCAAGCGCGGCGAGCGGGCGCGGTTCCCCGAGTTGGTCGATGCGCTGCGCCAGCGGCGGCCCGAGGTGTACCAGGAAGGTGCTCACTACTATCTCTCCTGGCTGATCCAGGATGCCCTGGCGGAAGGCCGGCCGGAGACGGTCCGCCCCCTGGCCCTGGAGCTGGCCGCCCGGTCCGCCCGCCACCTCGACACCGTCATCCGTTCGCTGGACGTGCTGGCCTACCACGGGCAGCTGGCCGTCCTCGTCGAGGCGATGCGCGTCGGCTGGACCGCCATGCGGTCCTCCTCCGACATCCTCCCGTGGGCCATCTCGGATTTCGCCGGGACAGGGGCCGACTACGACATTTACGACTACCTGGAGCACACGCCGTCCCCCGACCCAGCCGACCTTTCCTTGCTCGACCGCATCACGTTCTTCGTCAAGGATCCTGACCTGGACTTCGTGCGGCGCTTTGTCGGGGACGTGACGGGCCAGGCGGTGCGGGCGTGGACCGTGGAGGACTTCGCCCTGAGGCCGCCGCGGCAGAAATCGCGGGACGGGTGGGACGACGATGCCGAGGAGGAAGAGCCCCCGCCGGACGAAGGGGCGCTGAACCTGTCGAGGCTGGTCAGCGAGTTCGTGGGCTACCTGCGACGCGAGGAGGGAGTTCCCTTCCCGAAGGGGGAGCTGGTGCGGCAGGAGCTGTATCGCTACTTCCTGCGGCGACACGCGGGCGAACTCGACCCGCAGCCGAGCATGTACGAGAGCGTCGTTCTCAAGCGCAAGCTGCCCAAGCCGCCCCCGCCGGCGCACCCCCTCTGTCCCGACCGAGTCACGCTGGAGGTGTGCCTGGGCCGCCTGGTCGGTCTGCTGAACGGCCTCTACCACACGGCGGCGGCCCTGTTCGAGGTTCTCCCCGCCTGGCTGCGCTTCCTGGAATCGCGGCGGCTGATCGACGCCGACCGGCGCCTGAAGACCGTGGAAGAACTGCGCCCGCTCCACGCCCAGTTGCTGCAGCTGTGGGGGTCGTACACCCAGGGTCAACGCAGACTTTGACGGTCGCTCAAACGGGCATTGGGGCAGTAAGCAGCGTAAATCATTACGCCTCTGGACGTTACAGCAAGGCCTGGCGGTTTTCATCAT
>Ga0116219_10000128_pt1 | contig 73535 bp, 62 predicted proteins | sample Sb_taG_4_FD_91019 | JGI IMG/M metagenome (GOLD analysis project Ga0116219, IMG submission 91019) | Peat soil microbial communities from Weissenstadt, Germany - Sb_50d_6_BS metaG | ecosystem: Environmental > Terrestrial > Soil > Wetlands > Peat | place: Germany: Weissenstadt | collected 2010-09-21 | reverse complement strand
GACTCCAGGTTCTCGATTACACGCTCGGCCGGTGTGCCTACCTCTTCCAAGTAGACGGCCCGCGCCGGCCGCGGTAGCGCGGCGAGTTCGTCGAGCAGGCGTCCGAACACCCCATTCACCTTGAGCAGAAAGACGGTCGCGAACTCCTCCAGGAGCGCCTGCAGGCGCTCGACGCCGTAGGCCGCCGGCACGACGGCGACCTTTTCGTCCAGCCGGGCGATCGGCACTTCCGCCCGCGCCGCCGCAGCGCTGGCCGACGTGACACCCGGGATGATCTCGATCCGGACCTCCGGAAAGCGACGCAACTCTTCGTAGAGGTGCAAGAACGTGCTGTAAAACAGCGGGTCGCCTTCGGTGATCCAGGCCGCCGACCTGCCCTGGCGCAGCTCCGCCGCAATCTCTTCGGCCGCACGCCGGTACGCCTGCCGGTCCGCCCCTCGGTCGCGAGACATGCACAGCGACACCGGCCGAAACTTGGCGGGCGCCAGGCCGAGCGGCTCGACGATGCGGCGGGCCAAGCCGGTCCCGCCGCTCGTCCCGGCCGGGTGGAAGATCCAATCGACCGCGCGCAGCACGCGCTCGGCCTTGCGCGTCATCAGTTCCGGGTCGCCCGGCCCGACGCCCACCCCGTAGAACCGGCCCATGCTGCCGTCGCTCATGGCTCCTCGCGCCCCCCAGCGTGCTCTCCCAATTCCTTCCAGAACCTCACGACGTTGCCGACCACCAGCAGGGCCGGCGTGTCCTCCGCCGCGGCCGACGATTCCCTGCCGATCTCCGCCAGCGGCGCCGCCAGGAGCCGCTGCGACGGGCAGGCGATGCGCGAGGCGCACAGGGCGTAGGTCGCGGGGTCCATCCCCTGCCGCAGCAGGTCGTCGGCGATGGCCGCGACGTGCCGCGCCCCCATGTAGAAGACAAGCGTCTGCGAGCCGTCCACGGCGAAGGGCCGGACCAGCCCGCGGAAATCGCCGCGGATCGCCTGGCTGCCCGTGAACAGCGCGACCGAGGAGGCCAGGTCGCGGTGCGTCAGCGGCAGCCCCAGCGACGAGAGCCCGCCGACGCCGGCGCTGACCCCGGGGACGACCTCCCAGGGAATGCCGCGCTCGACCAGGAACGCCAACTCCTCGCCGCCGCGGCCGAACACGCCGGGGTCGCCGCCCTTGAGGCGGACGACGACGGCGTACCGCCGTGATGCCTCGTCCAGCAGGCAGTGGATCATTTCCTGTCGGCCCTCGGCAGGCAGGCCACAGCGTTTCCCGACCGGCACGATCTCACAACCGGCCGGGCAGAGGCGCAGCACGTCGTCGGTGACGAGGGCGTCGTGGAAGACGGCCTCCGCGCGGGCCAGGACGCGGGCGGCACGCACGGTGAGCAGGTCGGCCGCGCCGGGACCGGCCCCCGTGAGATAGACTGTGCCGCGCCGCATCATGGTCCCTCCGCCCGCTCAATGATGATGCCCGTGCCCGTGCCCGTGCCCGTGATGATGGTCTCCCTCCTCGTCCTGGCCGATGCCGCGGACATGGTGGTGGTGTCCGACCTGCGGTTGGCCGACCGCCTCCTCGAAGCCGGGCAGTCGCACCCGGTATTTGCACAATTCGCAGTTCATGTTGGGGCTGCCGTGGACCGCCTCCTCGGCCCTCTCCGCGAAGGCGTCGAAGAGCAGCGGGTGGACGTTGAGGTAGCCGGCACACAGGAACTCGCTGCCGGGGTGCTGCCGGCCGAATTCCTCGGTCTGCCGGCGGATGCGCTTCTCCAGTACGCCGGTGAACAGGAAGAAGGGGAAGACCACGACGCGGCGGAAGCCCATGCGCTGGCAGCGCTCCAGTGCCTCCGGCAACAGCGGCGTGGTCACCCCAATGTAGCAGGCACTGCCCCAGCCAAAGCCCATCCCTTCCCAAAGGAGACGAGCCAGCTTGGCGACGTCGGCGTTGGCGTCGGGGTCGCTGCTGCCGCGGCCGACGACGAGGAGCAGCGTGTCCTTGCGCTCGGCCGGCGCCGCGGCGCGCTCGGTTTCCTCGATGCGCAGCCGGCAGAGCTGGACGATGTTCGGGTGCAGGTGCAGGTGCCGGCCGTAGTGGAAGCTCACGTCGGGGTAGCGCCGCCGTGCCTCGTGGATCTCGCTGGGGATGTCGTTTTTGGCGTGGCCGGCCGCCATGAGCATGCCGGGCAGCACCGCGACGGTCCTGGCCCCGCGCTCGACGCAGCGGCTGACGCCCTCGTCGATGACCGGCCGGGCGAACTCGAGGAAGCCGCACTCGATGACCCGTTCCGGGTCGCGGGCGCGGAACAGCTCCACGATCTGGAGGAATTCCTGCGTGCCTTCCGCGTCGCGACTGCCGTGCCCGACGAACAACACCGCTGGTTTCATGGATACGCCTTTTGTGGTGTTTAGCCGCCGCCCGCTCGTAGTGACCCGATTTATCGGGTCCAGCTCAAACGGACCCGATAAATCGGGTCACTACGAGCGGGCGGCGGGGAAGAGCGCCGCCCCGAGGGCGGCGGCTAAACTCAAAACTCGACGCCCTTCTGCGCTTTGATGCCGGATCGGTACGGGTGCTTGACGAGCTTCATCTCCGTCACCAGGTCGGCCAGGTCGATCAATTCGTCGCGGGCGTTGCGGCCGGTGACGACGACGTGCAGCATCTCGCGCTTGCGCCGCAGCTCGTCGAGGACCTCGTCCAGGGGCAGGTAGCCGTGCTTGATGACCACGTTCAACTCGTCGAGAATGACCATGTCGAAGGACGGGTCGCGCAAGAGCGCGACGCCCCTGTCCCATGCCTTGCGCGCCGAGGCCGTGTCCTGGTCGCGGTCCTGCGTGTTCCAGGTGAAGCCGTCGCCCATCGTGTGCATTTCCAGGCCGGGCAGCCGCGCCGCCAGGGCCGCCTCGCCGGTCGGGATGGCGCCTTTGATGAACTGCACGACGCCGACCTTTAGCCCCTGGCCCAGCGCCCGGAAGGCGAGGCCGAGGGCGGCGGTCGTCTTGCCCTTGCCCGCTCCGGTGTGGACGATGATCAGCCCCTTCTCGCGCGTGGCCTTCGCCTTGCGCTCCTCGAAGGCTTCCTTCTGTCGCGCCATACGCTGGCGGTGCAGTTCGTCGTTGTCCTGGGTCATGGATACGCTCCCTCCGTTTAGCGGCCGCTCGCAGAGCGGCGCGGACGAAAGCGCCGCTCTGCGAGCGGCCGCTAAACGGACTCTTGAATCATCGTTTCCAATCGTGTCATGTCCAGCGCCGCCTCGACCACGTCGGCCAACCGCTCTAAGGAGTCGTGGAGCGAGGCGCCGGGGGCGGTCGCCGCATGTCCCCCGGCCCCCTCGCATAGGCTGTCGAGCCACGCCCGACGCAGCCCTGTGTTGTGGAACAGCCCGTGCAGGTAGCATCCCCACACCCGGCCGTCGTCGCTCACAGCCCCGTCGGGCAGGCCGGCCCGCTGCCCGTTGCGCGTGGCGACGTCGAGCCAGGGGCGCCCGCCGGCAGTCCGTCCCACGTGAATTTCATAGCCGTCCACCTCCTGGCCGGCCGCGGCGCTCAACCAACCCGGCCCCCCCAGCACTTGTGCCTTTACCCGGAAGGTCGCCTTGTTCTCCGCGAATGTCGTTTCGACCGGCAACAGTCCCAGGCCGGCCGACTCCACCACCCGCGATTCGACACCGCACGGGTCGCGGATCACTCGTCCGAGCAGTTGGTAGCCGCCGCAGATGCCGGCGACCGCGGCGCCCCGGGCGGCCCGCTCGCGGACCGCCTCGGCCAACCCCGTGGCGCGCAGCCAGCCCATGTCGGCGACGGTACTCTTGGTGCCGGGCAGGATGATCGCGTGCGGGTCGCCCAGCTCGCCCGGCATCTGTACGTAGCGCAGGGTGACGCCCGGTTCGGCGATCAGCGGATCGAAATCATCGAAATTCGCGACGTGCGGTAGCCGGATGACCGCGATGTCGATGCCCCCTCTCGCCGGCGCGGGCACGAACGAATCCAGGGCCACGGCATCCTCCTCCGGGACGGCGAGTGCCGGCAGGTGCGGAATGACTCCCAGCACCGGCACGCCGCCGCGCTCCTCCAGGATGCGGACGCCGTCGGCGAAGAGCGCCGGGTCGCCGCGGAACTTGTTGACCACCAGGCCGCGGACCAGGGCACGTTCCTCCGGCTCCAGCAGCCAGAGTGTACCGAGAAGCTGGGCGAAGATGCCGCCGCGGTCGATGTCCCCCGCCAGCAGCACCGGGGCGCGGGCGTAGCGCGCCAGGCGCATATTCACGATGTCGAGCGCCCGCAGGTTCAGCTCCGCCGGGCTGCCGGCCCCCTCGATCAGCACCAGCTCGTAAACGGCCCGCAGCCGGTCGAGCGCCGCCGTGACGACCGGCCACAATGCCTCCTTGCGCCGGTAGTAATCGGCCGCGCGCAGCGTCTGCCAGGGTCGGCCGAGGACGATGACCTGTGAGCGCGAATCCCCCTCCGGTTTGAGGAGGACGGGGTTCATGTCGGCGGCCGGCTCGATGCCGGACGCCGCCGCCTGGACCGCCTGGGCCCGGCCGATCTCGGCGCCGTCGGGGCAGACGGCCGCGTTGTTCGACATGTTCTGCGCCTTGAACGGTGCCACCCGCATCCCCCGGCGGGCGAAGACGCGACACAGCGCCGCCGTCAGCAGGCTCTTGCCGACCGACGAACTGGTCCCTTGGATCATTAGCACCCGCGCGGGCATGGTTACAGCACCTCCCGGATCGCGGTCAGGAGGCGCTCGTTCTCTTCCGGCCGGCGCGTGCTGATGCGGACGTGCTCGGGCAGGCCGAAGGAGGCACAGTCGCGGACCAGCAGGCCCCGCGTCAGAAGTCGATGCCGGAAGGCGGCGCCGTCGCCGACGTGGACCAGGAAGAACGGGACCGCCGACGGCAGCGGACGCAGGCCGAGCCCCGTCAGTCCGGCCGTCAGCGCCGCCTTCGCCTCAGCGAGCATCTCCAGGGACCGGGCCCGGTGCGCCGGGTCGCCGAGGGCGGCTACTCCCGCGGCCTGAGCCAGGGCGTTGACGCTCCAGGGCGATTGCACCCGCCGCAGCGCTTCGACCAGCGGCCCCGGCCCGACCGCGTAGCCGAGGCGCAGGCCGGCCAGGCCGCAGTCCTTCGTCAGAGAGCGCAGCACCAGGAGGTTCTCTGCCGCCACGTCGAGGGCCGAGCCGAAGTCCGCGGCGAAGGGCTGGTAGGCCTCGTCCACGACGAATAGCGCCGCCGGATACCGCCGAACCAGCCTCCCGAGGACGTCGGAACGGAGAACGGCTCCCGTTGGGTTGTTCGGATTGCACACGAACACGACCCGTGGCCGCAGTCGCTCAAGCGCACAGGCGAAGGGCATGAGGTCCGGCTGAAAATCGTCCTCGGCGCGAGCCTGCCACAGGGTCAGATGGCCCCCCATCAAGCGGGCGGCGCGGACATATTCGCCGTAGGTCGGCCCGAGTACCACCACCACATCACCGGGCCGGACGAAGGCCAGCGCCGCCAGGAAAATCAATTCCGAGGCCCCATTGCCGGCGATAAGGCAGCCGATGGCGACGCCCAGCGATTCGGCCAGCGCCGTGCAGAGAGCCAGCGCCTCGCGGTCGGGGTAGCGGTCCAGAGAAACTTGGATCAGCGCCGCGCGCACGGCTGGCGACGGACCATACGGATTGGTGTTGGCGCTGAAGTCGATGACCTTGTCGGGGTCGAGCCCGAGGCACCGCAATTCGCCGAAGTCCAGGGCACCGTGGACGACAGGGGGAACACTCCGGATCGGACGACGCGGCTCAGGTGGCATGGTTTCCTCCCGCCACGAAGAGCAGCAAGGTCGCCACCTCCAGCAACTCGCAGAGGGCGCCGTAGACGTCGCCGGTGAGTCCCGGCAGACGGCGCAGCACGAAACGCCCACCGATCCATGTCATCCCCGCCGCCAGCGGGATCGCCAGGAGTGCGCGCCAACCGCCCGGCACCACGACGGCGATGCCAGCCACGACAGTCCCGGCGAACAAACTGGCGAGCAAGGCTTGCGGCCAGCGTGCGTGATCCTTCATGGCTCGTCCCAGCCCCTCGGGCCGCCCATAGGGGAAGCCGACCACCGCCACGGCCATCCCCCAGCGGCCGACCACGGGGGCCAGGACCAGCGCCGCCAGTCGCTCCGGGTTGCCGGCGAGGGCCGCGTACTTGAGCAGCAGCAGGAGAATTCCGCCGATGACGGCGAACGCCCCCGCGCGCTCATCGCGCATGATCCGCAACCGGGCCTCCGGCGTGTGGCCGCCGAACAGGCCGTCACAGGAATCGAGGAAGCCGTCCAGGTGCAGCGCCCCCGTAACCAGGACCCAGGCGGCCAGCACCAGCGCGGCCGTCACGCCCGGCGGGAAGGCCAGTCCCAGGAGCCAATCCAGCCCGGCCAGCAACCCGCCAAGGAGGGCGCCGACCAGCGGGAACCAGCCGACCGACCGGCCCAGCTCCTTGGGGGAGAATGGCCGGCGCACCAGCGGCAGCACCGTCAGGAATTGCACGGCGGCCGCAAGCCCCAGTCCGCTGCGCTCTTCCTTATCCCCCGGGCGAGCCGGCGTCGCCTGTTTCTCCTGGAGAGAGGAGGTCATGCCCAACCTCCCTCGGTCCCCCCGCATGCCGCTACGAAGCGATCAGCCAGCCCCGGCCGCGCGGCGAAATGCAGGTGGACATACGATGCCCTCAGGCTGCCCAGCCGAGCGCCTTCCGGCCGCGCGTCCCCTTCCCCCGTGCGCGGCAGAAGGAACCAGGCCGGCGGCAGGTCGGTTGGCCGGTCCTCCCAGGCGGAGTAATGGAACTCGTGGCCGCGCACCGTCTCGCCCCCGGGAAGCAGCCACGAATCTCCCGCCACCCGCGCCAGCCGGTAGCCGAGCGTCAGCCGGCCGCTCATGACCGAGCGCCCCGGCAGCAGGCCGACCATCTCATGTCGCCGCCCGTCGCAATCCACGATCGCCTGAGTCAGGTACATCAGTCCGCCGCATTCGGCATAGATCGGCAGCCCGCGCCGATGGGCAGCGTGCAGGGCGGCGTGCAGGGGGCGGTTTGCCGCCAGGGCCTCGGCGTAGACCTCTGGGAAACCGCCGCTGAGGATGATCGCGCCCGTCCCCGCCGGCAGCATCGTGTCATTCAGCGGGCTGAAGAAGACGACATCGGCACCGGCCGCGCGAAGCAGGTCCAGGTTGTCCTCGTAAGTGAACTGGAACGCCTCGTCGCGCGCCACCCCGATCACCGGACGGTTCCCGGCCGGCCGGCATTCGGCGTCAGGCGTCGTAGGCAAGGCTGGTGCCTGTTGGGCGATGGCCAGGAGCTGATCGATGTCCAGGTACTGGGCCACGACGTCACCGGCGGCGCGCACGAACTCCTCCCAGCGACCGGGCTCGCGGGTCGGGATCAGGCCAAGGTGCCGTTCGGGGATGCACAGCGCTTCGTCGCGCGTGACCCAGCCGAGGACGGGGAGCCCGGTGGCCTTCGCAACGACCGAGGCGACTCCGCGGCCGTGTCCTTCCCCCGCGACGCGATTGATGATGAATCCGGCCAGCGGAACCCTCTCGTCGAAGCGCCGGCAGCCGAGAGCCACGGCGCCGGCGCTGCGTGCCATCTTCGAGGCATCCAGCACGACGATGACGGGCGCCCTGAGCAGCTTCGCCACTTCGGCGGTGCTGCCGCACTCGTCGTCGTAATCGGCGCCGTCGTACAGCCCCATGACTCCCTCGATAATCGCAATATCGGCATCACGCGCGGCGCGGCTGAACAGCGAGCGGACGCGCTCCGGCGGCAGCATCCAGGTGTCGAGGTTGCGGCACGGCCGGCCGGCGGCCAGCGCATGGTAAGTCGGGTCGATGTAATCGGGGCCGACCTTGAACGGCTGGACGGTCAGTCCGCGCCGGCGCAGGGCGGCGATGATGCCCGTCGTCAGCGTGGTCTTGCCGACTCCGCTGTGCGTCCCCGCGATGACCAAGCGTCCTCCCACAGTGGGATCCCCCCATCCCCAGGTCAGGCGACCAATTGTTTCTCCTCCAGCAGCTTCAGACACAGCGAGCGCAGCGCTGCCAGTTCCCGCTGAAACTCGCGCTGCGCTTCCTCGGCTGGCAGCGCATCGAACAGGTCCGGCAACTGGACACCGCGACTCATGATCTCGTCGGCCGTCTTGTCCCGCAATCGTTTGCGGACGAACGAGCAATTCTCGGCATTGAAGAAGACCCGCAGCGCATTGCTGGCGCCGATCAGGCCGTTGGCCAACAGGTCCGTGATGCCCAGGCTCAGCAGGCCGAAGAGGGCCAGTTGCTGCCTTCCCGTGCCGGCCGAGGCCGCGAGCAAGGCTTCAAGGTGGATGCCGTCGTTCATGCGCGTACACGTCGGGGTACAGGTGCAGTGGCATGCCACTCTCGGGGTATTAACGGACCGTCTGTCGCACCTTCAGTACCAAGGATTCCTCTGACAACCCATCCAGCGGCAGGCACTCGGCGCCGAGCGCCTGCGCCAGTTCGGCCCCGCGCCCCAGGCGGACGAATCCCGCATCCGCATCCAGCACCAGCGCCGGCAGCCCTTCTGCAACCAGTTCCCGCGCCGCCGCGAGCGCCTGCTGCCACGGATCACCGGTCGTATCGGGCAAGGGCACATTGGCCTTGCCGTCGCTTAGCACCACCAGCAGGGCCGGCACCTCGGGCCTGGCTCGCCGGGCACGACGGACCACCTCGCCGGCCGTGACCAGGGCGTGCGCCAGCGGCGTGCGCCCCCCGGTGGGCAACTCGCGCAGAGAACGGTCGGCCAACTCCACGCTTCCGGTCGGGGGCAGCAGCACCTCGGCGAGTGGCCCGCGGAAGGCGATGACGCCGACCTCGTCGCGCTGCTCGTAAGCGCTCTGCAACAGGCCGAGCACCGCCCCCTTAACCAGTTCCATCCGTCGCCGCGCCGCCATCGACCCCGAGGCATCGACCGCGAACAGGATGAGCGTCCCCGTCCGTCCGGCGCGCTCCTTGCGATGCAGGTCAGCCCGCTCGATCACCGGCCGCCCATCGGCCTGTCCCCCGCGCAGGACGGCGGCGCGGATCGTGGCATCGACGGCCAGGTCGGTCGCCTTCTCGTCGGGGACGGCTCGGACGTAGTGACCGCGCTCGCGGGTCGGCGTCGGGTTGCGCCGGCCTCGCGGCGTCGAGCAGGAGACGCCGGCCGGCGCCGCCACCTCGATCCGCCGTACAGGCTGGGGCGCGGCCGGATCGAAGACACGCTCGCCCTCCATGTTCTCCGCATCTTGCGGGGATGACTCGGAAGGCGGCGCCGTCTCTCCTTCCTCCTCCGCGGGCGATTGCAGACGCGCCAAGGAGTCGTCGAGTCGCTGGCGGTCCAGGTGCGGCTGCTCGAACGGCCGCCGGCGCTGGCGGTGCGGCAGGACCAGCTCCGCGGCCCGCCTGACGTCGTCCGATGTCGCTGCCGTGCGTCCGTCGAGGGCGGCCAGCGCCCGTGCCGTCTTATGCATCACGATGTCGGCGCGCAGGCCATCGACCTCAAACTCGCAGCACAAGCGGCTGATGACCGCCAGCAGTGCGTCATCCAGGACCACGCGCGGCAGCCGTTCCCGCGCCTCCGCGATGCGGCGGCGCAGCAGCTCCTGCTCGCCTTCCCAGCGGGCGGCGAAGGCCGTGGGATCGGACTCGAACGCCAGCCGGCGGCGCACCACCTCGGCCCGCACCTCGGGATCGCGCGGGCCAACCACCTCGACCATCAGGCCGAAGCGGTCGAGCAGCTGCGGCCGCAGGTCGCCCTCCTCGCGGTTCATCGTGCCGATCAGCAGGAACCGAGCCGGGTGCGCGGCCGAGATCCCCTCGCGCTGCACCGTGTTGACGCCGAGCGCGGCCGCGTCGAGCAGCACGTCCACCAGATGATCGGGGAGCAAATTGACCTCGTCGATATATAGGATGCCGCGGTGCGCCGCCGCCAGCAGCCCCGGCTGAAAGGCGCGCCGCCCCTCCCGCAGGGCGCGCTCGAAGTCGAGCGTGCCGAGAACGCGGTCCTCGGTCGCTCCGAGCGGCAGGTCGATGAATGGTACAGGTGCCTCGACGGCACGGCGCTCGGGGATGGCGCCGCAGTGAGGACATTCCGGCCAGGGCGCGTCTGGGTCGCAGCGGAACGGGCAGCCCTCGACCAGGCGCAGCGGCGGCAGCAGGGCGCGCAGGGCGCGGGCGGCGGTGCTCTTGGCGGTTCCCTTCTCGCCGCGCACCAGCACGCCGCCGATGGCCGGGTAGACGGCGTTCAAGAGCAGCGCTGTCTTGAGCTGCTCCTGACCGACCAGTGCGCTGAAGGGATATTCCACGGATGACTCCCGCCGCTTGCCGCGACCATTAGGCTCTGTCTGAGAAATCGCCATCGGGATGCTATACTGCTTGCTTCCCGACCACTGGCTCGCGGGGGGCGAGTCCGAAGTTGAAAACTGTCGTAGGTGAAAGAGGCGGTCGCGGGATAGCCGCACGCGTGCCGCACGTTCGGCGGCCTATGTGGGCCTACGAACCCCCCATCACGGGTTTCCCGACAGCGCCTGGACGGGCGCCCGGTCGCCCCGCGCCTCCAGCATCTCCTCACTCTTCAGCAGCGCCTCCCGCAGGTCCGCCAGCGTCTCCGCGCCCGGCGCCGCCCACATCCCCCGTTGCGCCGCCTCCAGCAACCGCTCGGCCACCGCGTGCAGCGCCCACGGATTACTGCGGGCGAAGAACTCCTGCATGGCCGGGTCCAGGGCGTAGGCCTGCGCCACCTGCTCGTACATCCAATCCTCCGCCACCCCTGCCGTGGCGTCGTAGCCGAACAGGTAATCGACGGTCGCCGCCAATTCCAGACCGCCCTTGTAGCCGTGCCTGGTGATACCCTCCAGCCACTTCGGGTTGACGACGCGCGTGCGGAAGACGCGCAGCGCCTCCTGCTTCAGGTCGCGCACCGCCGGCCGCGCCGGGTCGTGCGTGTCGCCGAAGTAGTGCCGCGGCTGCCGGCCGGTCAGGGCGCGGATGGCGGCAATCATGCCTCCGTGAAATTGGAAATAGTCGTCGCTGTCGAAGATGTCGTGCTCGCGGTTGTCCTGGTTGTGCAGCGCCACCTGCACCTCGCCCAGCCGCCGGCGGAAGGCGTCGCGCGCGTCCACCCCCTGGGCGTCGGCCGCGTAGGCGTAGCCGCCCCAGTTGACGTAGGTCTCGGCGAAGTCGGCGTCGTCGCGCCAGTTGCGCTCATCGATCAGCGGCAGCAGCCCCGCCCCGTACGAACCGGGCTTCGAGCCGAAGATGCGGTAACGCGCCTGCCGCTCCGGCTCCGGCAGCCCGGCCGCGACGTTGGCCGCCAGGTCGGCGAGGTAGTGCTTGCGCACGAAGTTCCGCTCCGGCGGCTCGTCGAGCAGGACGACCGCCTGCACGGCATCGTCGAGTAATTTGATGAGGTGCGGGAAAGCGTCGCGGAAAAAGCCGCTGATGCGCACCGTCACGTCGATCCGCGGCCGACCGAGTGCGTCCGGCGGCACCACCTCGACGCCGACGACCCGGCGGTTCTCCTTCTGCCACACCGGCCGCACCCCGAGCAGCGCCAACACCTCGGCCACGTCGTCGCCGTGGGTGCGCATGGCGCTGGTGCCCCAGGCACTGATGCCGACCGTCTCCGGGTAGGCGCCGGTCTCGGCGCGGTAGCGCTCCAGTACCTCGCGGGCCAACTCCTGTCCCACCTGCCACGCCGCGGCCGACGGCAGGGCGCGCGGATCGACGGCGTAGAAGTTGCGGCCGGTCGGCAGGACGTGGGCCATACCGCGCGTCGGCGCCCCGCTCGGCCCGGCGGGGACGTAACGTCCCTCCAGAGCGGCAAGGAGATTCTCGATCTCGTCCGTCGTCTGCCGCAGCGCCGGCACCAGGCGCTCGCAGACGAAGGACAGCACGGCGCGCACGTCGGCCCCGTCCCCGAGTCCGGGGACCGTGTGTGCGATGACTGCCTCCACGGCGTCCGCCCGGAAGTCGTGCCGCTGCAGGAGCGCCAGCAGGTGCCGGCACAGGTCGTCGATGGTTTCCAGCGCGTCGGCGTGCGTCACCAGCGGGCGGTCGGCCAACCGGGCGAGCGCCGGCGGCACCACCGCGAGAGGCCGGCCGCGCTCCGCGAGCAGCATGTCGAGGTCGAGCCCAAACAGTCCGGCCACGGCGGCGCGCAGGCTCGGCACGTCGAGATTGGGGATGCGCGTCAGCGCTTGAAGGAGCCCGACCATCTGCTCGCCCTCGGGCACCTGACCCAGGACGTGCAGGCCGTCGCGGATCTGCGCCCCCGCCAGCTCGCACAAATAGCCGTCCAGTTCCTGGACGAGGTGCGACACCTCGCGGCCGCGCATCTGCGCCAGCGTCACCGGGGTGCCGTCGGCGGTGACGGCGTCGTCCCACTCGTGCGTGTGGCCGTCCTCGCCCTTCTGCATCAGATATTTCAGGTCGTCTTCGAGGTGGGCGTGCCGGATCAGGTCCCAGATTTGCTGCTGGACCAGCGGCATCTTCGACGGGTCGAGCAACTCCACCTGGTAATACTCGTCCACGAGTTGCATCAACTCGGCCAATTCGCCGTGGGCGTCGGCCGTCGTCATCGGCGGCGTCAGGTGGTCGATGATGACGGCGTGGCCGCGGCGCTTGGCCTGCGCCCCCTCGCCCGGGTCGTTGAGGATGAAAGGGTAGAACAAGGGCAGGTCGCCCAGGAAGGTGTCGGGGTAGCAGTCCGCCGACAACCCGACCCCCTTGCCCGGGAGCCATTCGAGCGTGCCGTGCTTGCCGAGGTGGACGATCGCATCGGCTCGCCAGACGTCGCGCAGCCAGCGGTAGAGGGCGTAGTAGTTGTGCGGCGGCGGCAGGTCGGGCTGGTGGTAGATGGCGTTCGGGTCCATGCCGTGGCCGCGCGGCGGCTGCAGGGCCACGAACACGTTGCCGAAGTCGAGGCCGGCCAGGGCGACGTGGTCGTCGTGGACGTATGCCTCCCCCGGCGGCGCTCCCCATTGTCCCGTCATCTGGCGCCGTTGCCCCTCCGGGAGGTCGTCGAACCAGCGCCGGTACTCGGCGGTCGAGACACGGCCGGCGGCGTTGGCCAGCTGCCCGGCCGTCAGGAGGGTTTCGTCGTAGGAACAGCGGTCGATGAGCGCGTGGATCAGGGCGTCGCCGTCGGGGGGCAATTCGCCGACGTGGTAACCGGCGTCGCGCAGTGCCGCCAGGACGTACAGCAGCGAGGCCGGGGCGTCGAGGCCGACGGCGTTGCCGACCTTCGCCGCCTTGCCCGGCGAGTTGGTGAGGACGAAGGCCACGCGCTTGTCGCGGTTCGGCTTGCGCCGCAGGGCCGCGAAGCGCAGGGCCAACCCCGCCAGGCGGCTGACGCGGTCGAGCACCGGACGGTAGATTGCAGATTGCAGATTGCAGATTGCAGATTGAGCTTCTGCAATCTGCAATCTGCAATCTGCAATCTGCAATCCTGACGTTGGCTCCTTGAAGGAGATGGGCACGGTGATAATTCGACCGTCGAATTCCGGCAGGGCGACGTTCATGGCGGTGTCGAGCGGGTTAAGCCCGCGCTGCGACGCCTCCCATTGCCAACGGGCGGTGCCGCCGCAGATCGCTTGCAGGACCGGCACGCCAAGGGCGGCGAAGGCGCTCACCGACCAGCCGGCCGGCGTCGGGCCGTCCGCCCGCACCTCACACACGGCGAAGGAGACGGTCGTGATCAGCACGTCGATCAACGGCCGGCCCTCCGCGACGAACGGCGCCAGGGCCGCGGGCCAGCGCGCCGCAGCCAGGCCCGGGGGCGGCGCGGTCTCCTCCTTCAGCGAGGCGGTAAAGACGGGGAGGACGTCGGCCCCGCGCGCCTCCAGCTCGCGGACGCAGGCGTCGATGAAAGCGAGGTTGCCGCTCATCCAGTGCGAGCGATAGAAGAGCAGGCCGATCGCGGGCCGGGCCGGGTCGCGCCGGGCGAGCCAGTCGGCCAGCGCGGCGCCGCGCGGCAGGTCGGGGTGGTAGACGCCGTGCTGCGGCTGCTCGGCCGGCGGGGCGTAACCGAAGCCGGTCAGCAGCAGGTGATCGGCCAGGAAGCGCAGCAGATGGGCGAGGTTGTCCGGCCCGCCCGCCTGGAGGTAGGCGGTCGCCTCGTGGACGACGGCCGGCGACACGGTGGAAGCGGCGGTCAATTCGGGGTCGGGGCTGCCGGTGCCGCTGACGACGAGCAGGTGCTGGCCGCGGGTGCGGGCCGCCTCGGACAGGGCGCGGAAGCCCGGCACGCTCTGTACCCCGCCCAGCAGGCGCGTCACGACCACGCGCGGCGTCGCCCCGGGCCAGGCCAGGGCGGCGGCCAGGTGCTCCTCGGTCGCCACCTGGCCCAGGCTCAGCGCCCGCACCGGCGGGAAGCCGGCCGGCAACTCGGCCACGGCCGGCCGTAGGGCCAGCAGGTCGGTGTCGGCGTGCGTCAAGAAGAGGATGCCGTCGGCACCGCCCGGCAGGGTCGAGCGCACGGGGGAGTCGGCGTGAGTCCAGGCGTAGTAGGTGAAGACGTACTCGGCCAGTTCCGGCGGCGGCGGCAGGTAGCCGTCGGCTGCGAGCATCTGGTCGATGTAATCGAAGACGGCCCGGACCTGCGCCTCACCGTTGATCGACTGGAACCAGACCGGCCGGCCGTCGAAGAAGAGCAGCGCAACGTTCGACAGCGGACACGGCCCCAGACAGCCGCTCATGGTCAGCTGGACGAGTTTGCGAATCTTGCGCTTCTTGTACTCCTCCTTGTAGAAGTCCACCGGGACGGCGGCGTGGCCGCGGTCGGTTCGGCCGCAGCAGCACCCCTTGGCGCAGACCATCAGGTGGGCACGCTTGGCCACCAGGTGGATCGGCTTGCCGTCGAGGCGCAGGATGCGGTTGCGTCGCTTGCGGGGCATGGAGTCCGTGTAGCCGCTTGCGGCTTAGCGTTCGCGCCATCCTTCGATGGCGCGAACGCTAAGCCGCAAGCGGCCCCAAAGGGTTTCAGGCGCGCTTGCGCGTCAGCCAGCGCGAAAGCAACGACCAGCCGACGAAGAAGCCGGCGGCGAACAGCACCAGCAGCACCGGAACGTGCTGCGCCTCGACGTGGTGCGCGAAGAGCGGCGTCATGACGGCCTCCTTTCGCGCAGGGCGGCCAGCCAGCGGCCGGCGGCGCCGACGACGATCCCGATCAGCAGCACCAGGCCGCACATGAGGATTTCGTCTTCCGGGAGCATTTCGTGCCATCGGTCCATGCGATCGGTCCTCCCTGGCCGCCGCACGACGGCGGCGAGCCGGCAAACTATGCACCTCGGCGGAACTGGCTGGGGGAGGAAGAAAGGCGGTGGCGAAGTGAGGCCGTCATCGGCCACGTGAGCCGGTCCGGAGTCCGCACACCGTTGCTCCCGTCCCCTTGCCGCGAGGTTACGTCAGAGCGTGACAGGGGCGGTCGATCTGGCTCCCGGGGAGAACGGCTCCGCGGTTACAGTTGCGGGACAGCGCCGGACTTGAACCGGCTTCGCCTTTATGCCCTGGCTTCCGGGCCGATGGGCACCCCTGTCGCGTATCCACTTACCGTAGACGAGTCTATCGAGCGGCCGGACGAAGGCAACGGCGCGGCGCGCGGAAACTAACTGACGGCCGCGGCCACGGCGTTGGAGACGTGCCGCAAGGACCGATGCGAGTTCTCGTGCGGCTCCGTCGTCAGGAGGAGGCAGAAGGCTTCCCGGTCGGGGTCGATCCAGCAGAGGGTGCCGGTGGCGCCCCAGTGGCCGTAGGCGCGCGGGCCCGGCAGGTCGCCGAAGTTCTCGGTCCCGGAGGGCCATTGCAGTTTCCAGCCCAACCCCCACGGCCGGCAGCGCCGGTCCTCTTCCGGGACCAGCGGCATCCCCAATAGCTGGTTCGTCGTCATCGCCCGCACGGCCGCCGGGCTGAGCAGCCGAACGCCCCCCAGCGACCCGCCGTTGAGCATCAGCCGGCAGAAGACGGCCAGGTCGGCCGGCGACGTGATCAGCCCGCCCCACGGCGCTCCGAAGCCCAGCCAGTACGGCGTGTTCCAGTGCCAGTCGGTCTTTTCCCGCTCCGCCCCGACCCGGATGACCGCGATGCGCTCCTTCTTCTCCGGCCGCCAGCCGAGCGAGGTGTCCGACATTCCCAGCGGCTCGAACACCTCCTTGCGGAGGAAGTCGGCCAGCGCCGTCCCCGTCACCTGGTGGACGATTTCCGCCAGCAGCGCGAAACCCGTACTCTGGTAATTGACCTTGGTGCCGGGGGGAAATAGCAGCGGCAGTTCGCATGCCTCCTCGACGAAAGCGGCCAGAGGCTTGTGGGCGGCGCGGAGCTTGGCGTCGTTGGGCAGCATGTCCGGCAGGCCGGAGGTGTGCGTCAGCAGGTGGCGGACCAGCACCGTCTCCTTGCCGCGGCGGCCGAACGTCGGCACCCACTCGACCACCGGGTCTTCCAGGCTGAGCCGGCCGCGCTCCAGAAGCATCATCACCGCGACGGCCGTCACCGGTTTGGTGATCGAGGCGACGAGGAACAGGGCGTCCTTGCGCAGGGCCGCGGCGGCGGGGTCCGGGCGCTGCCGGCCGAAGAAGCGCGGCTCCAGTCCGGCCCCCTTGCGGCCCACGCACAGGGCCGCTCCGGGGATTTTGTCCGCCCGCACCGCCTGTTCCAGCAGATCGCAGACATGCTGAAGTCGCTCGGGGGACAGGCCGATCTCCTCGGCTCGAGCCAGCGGAATGTCCGGCATGGGAACGCCTCTCGTTACGCCAGGATGTCGTGGATCGGCTTGCCCCTGGGCGATCACGGAAGGCACGTCAGGGGCGACTGCCTGAATGTACGGCGAGCGGCGCGTTGCTGCAAGCGAATGCCGGCGCCGGACTTCCCCATGACACCCCCGTTGGGTTTTCTGCTTGACAGACCCCCCGCGGCGGCTGAAAATCCACCGCCTCTCCCGAAGCGCTCGCGGCCGACCGAATAGAATCAGGGTGTCCGGGCCGCCCGCGGTTCGCGTTCCTCTGTGTAGAACCCGATGCTGACCCGACCCCGACCTGTGAAGGGACCGCGATGAGCAAGCCATTCGCGCCGAACCGCCTGGTGTGCTGTACCCTGCTGGCCGTGCTCGGCCTGGCGACGGCGGCGGCCCCGCCCGCCGCGGCCGACGAGGAGGTGCGCGCCGTCCTGATCACCCTGGAGAAGCCCGGCAAGCTCGCCGTGATCCCGGTCGAGCCGGACAAGCTCGCCGCCCTGTCCGCCCGCGGCGGCTTGCTGATCTGGGCCCACCCGGAGCAGCCGGAGCGCTGGCGGTTCGTCGCCGCGGGCTGGTCGATCCCCACCGCCGCCCCGGGGGCGGCAGCGGCGCCCGCGGCAGCGGCGGCCCCGACGCGCGGCCAGGGTGACGGCTCAAGCGGCGCGGCCGACAGTGGCCTGTTCCTCGTGCAGCTCGATCAACTCAGCCCGTCATTGACGGCCCGCGACATCCCCAATTTCCTCACCCCCGCCAACGGCACCACACTGCTGAACACCCGCCCGGCGCTGCGCCGCCTGCCCCGCGAGGAGGGGCCGAAATATCCGGAAGGCGTGGCCGTCATTTCCTCCAAGAACCTGGCGAAGGAACTGCGCGTCCCCTTCAAGGCCGGCGAGTCGGAGGTCGCCTTCGCCGACTTCCCGGGGCTGGCCTCGGAGTTGGCCGACGGCCTGCCGCCCGGCGCGTACACCCTGCGCCTGGAGGGAGGCGACCCGGGGCTGGCCACGTTCTTCATCGAGGACGAGGCGAAGCGGCGGCAGGTGTTGCGGCCACTCGACGAACTGGCCGGGCTGACCGGCGGCCGCACAGGCACCCTCTACGCCCAGTTCGCCCTGGATCACTTGTTGGCGCAGAAGCAAGACGGCCTGCCCCTGTACCTGAGCGACGCCTTCGACCTGCTGAACGGCCTCCCCGAGCGCTCGCTGACACCGCACCTGAAGACCCAGCGCCAGATGCTGCTCCGCTGGCTGCGAACGGAGCCCAAGGACCGCGGCGGCGCGCTGTTCGCCGGCGAGGCCCCGGGGGACGCCACCGGCATCGAGCCGCTGGATAACGCCCGGCGGCTGATCGCCGCCGCGAAGTGGCGCGAGGCCCTCAAGGCCCTGGACGACGCGGACTTCAAGCAGCTCCAGGTCAAGGACAAGAGGGCCCGCGGGCTGGCCAACCTCTACCGCGGCGTCATCTTCGCCGAGGCCGGGCAGGGGCAGGAGGAGCAGGCGCGAACCGCCTTCGAGGAGGCCATTGCCGACCTCGAGGGGGGCGCGCCGGCCGACCTCTTCCGCGCCCACAACAACTTCGCCAACTTCCTCCAGCACCAGGCCCAGGATCGCCTCTCGAACCCCGCCTTGCAGATGGCCGCCGGGGTGAGCCAGATCTTCCTGGGCGCCGCCGCTGATTGGGAGGCGGCACGGCAGCATTACGAAATCGCCCTGGGCCTGGCGGACAAGCTCGGCGCCGGCGGACAGCGCGCGGCCGTGGAGGTGAACCTGGCCGGGCTCTACGCCCTGCTCGCCGACCTGGTCCGCACGCTGGACGCCCCGCAGGAGGGACGCCGCCAGTTCCTGGCCGGGGAACAGGCCGCGATCAAACAGGCCGAGACGTTGGCCGGACGGCTTGTCGAGGCGAAGCCGGAGGCCAAGGTCGAGCCGCTGGTCCGCTCCATGGCCGAGGAGATGCTCGCGCACCTGGCGTACCGCGCGGGGGACTTCGCTGCCTGCCGGACCCATGCGGAACGGGCCCGCGACGGCTATCTCGAGGCCGGCCACCTGGCCGGGGTGGAAAACGTCGAGCGCGTCCTGGGACTGACCTATTTGCGCCCCACCGGGTCCGACGCGGCGGTCCGGGCCGAGGCCCGACAGACGGCGCTGAAGCACCTCAAAACCGCGCTGCTGATCTCCGAGGCGCTGCGCGAGCGCTTCCCGCCGGACAGGACGGGCCGGACCCGAGCCGGTTTCTTCGCCCGCAAGGCGTTCGTCAGCGAGAAGATCGTCGAGTTGCTGCTCGAGGACAGCAAGGACGCCGAGGCCCTGGGTTATGCGGAGCTAGCCAAGGCCCGGGCGCTGCAGGACCTGCTGGCGGTGGGCGGCACCAGCACCGCCGCGCGAGGAGAGCGGGGGCTGGCCGACCTGCTGGCCCACTGGCCCACCGAGGCCGCGGCCCTGGAATACTTCCTCGGCGCCGAAACGGCGTGGGTCTTCGTGGTCGCGCCCACCGGCAAGGTCAAGGCGTACCGGCTCACCGCTGGTGAGGGCCAGCCGATCACGCCCCGCGAGCTGGTGACCCGGGTGCAGCGCATCTTGCACAACACCGAGAACCAGGCGGAACGGATGGCGAACCGGCTCTTGGCCGGCCGCGGCCTCGACCACAGCTGGCAGGACGATTTGTACGAACTCAAAAACACCTTGCTGCCGGCCGACGCCCTGACGGAGCTTCGCCGGGCCAAGGTGGCGGTCGTGGTACCACAGCACGTCCTGCACTACTTCCCCTTCGCCGCCTTGGTCACCGAGCCGGATCGCAAGGCGGGTCCGAAGGACATGGTCAAGCCGCACTTCCTCATCGACGAGCCGTTCGACCTGGTGTACGCCCCGTCGCTGACGGCCTGGGGGCTGCTGCACCAGAAGGCGGCGGGGGTCATCCGCCGCGTTAACGCCGTCGGACTGGTGCAGGCGCCCGGGTCGCCGGAATTGCCCGGCGTCGCCGAGGACCTGAAGAACCTGAGCACGGTCTTCGCCGGCAAACTGGGCACGGTTTATGACGGCGACAAGGCCCTCGAAGCCAACGCCAAGAAGATGCTGGCGCAGCCCGGCCTGCTCTTCTTCGGCACGCACGGCTGGAACGACGCCGACCACCCCCTCGACAGCCACCTTATCCTGCTGCCCGACCCGGATCGAGAAGCCGCCAAGACGGAGGTATTGACGGGCGATTCGCAGGACGTCAACGACGGCCGCCTGACCGCCCGCGAGATCTTCGCCCGGAGGGTCGGCGCCGACCTGACGGTGATGAGCTGCTGTTATTCCGGCCTGGGCGACCGCTCGCCGCTGCCGGGGGACGACCTGTTCGGCCTGCAGCGGGCCTTCCTGCAGGCCGGTTCGCGTACCGTCGTCTCAGGGCTCTGGGACGTCTACGGCGGCACCGCCCCCGACCTGATGCGCGGTTTCTTCGAGCGCCTGGCGGCGGGCACGCCGACCGCCTCCGCACTGGCGGCATCGCAGCGGGCGTTCCTGGAGAAGTACCGCGCCTCGGACAAGGTGGAGCCCTACGTCCACCCGTACTTCTGGGCCGTGTACACCTGCGCCGGCGACGAGCGGACGCGCTGCGTCCGGTGAGGTCTCGTCCATGCCGCTTCCGGCTTGTCAACCGTAACAACACTGTCTTCGCCGCTTGCGGCTTCGCAGGAAAGAGTGCGAAGCCGCAAGCGGCGAAGACAGTGTTGTTACGGATTCTAAACGGATTCCAGGCTTCCGGAACAGACTCTTATAGCGTCTTCAGGTACTCGATCACCGCCATGCGATCCTCCTCGGTCAGCTTGTCGCCGAAGGTGTGGCCGCCGTTGCTGCGGCCCGGCTGCGTGGTGTCGTACATCTTGCGGCGCTCGATCCCCGGCAGTTTCGGGTCCGCCGGCCCGTCCAGCACCTTGACCTTCCAGCCGAGCTTCTCCTTGTCGTAGTCCTCTTCCTCGGTGCGGTAGGAGCGCGTGAAGACCTTCGGCCGCGCCTTCGAGGTGAGCACGTCGTGGACGGTCGGCGCCGAGCCGTTGTGGAAATACGGCGCCGTCGCCCAGATGCCGTCCAGCGGCGGCGCCTGGTAGCCTGCCGTCGTCGTCGCCTTGTAGCCGTCCTCGCCCTTCTCCTTGGCGAACCAGGTCTGGTTGTAGTAGTCGCCGACCTTCTTCGTGAGGCCCTCGTAGCGCTTCGGGTCGGTGCCGATGTCCTTGATCGGCACGATGCGGTTGGGGTAAGTCCACTTTTCGCCGTAGGTGCCGTGGCAGCGCGAGCAGGTCGCCTCGAACACCTCTTGCCCCTTCTTCGCCAGGGGGGCGTTGACGGCGAACGGGTACTTCGGTGGCTCCAGGCTGAGGAGATACGCCTGGATGTCGCGGAAGGTCGCCTCCTCCTTCATGATCGTCGGCCCCGAATTGAGCGGGGTCAACATGAACTGCATCAGGGAGCGCACCGAGCGCGCGTCGCCGGTGCCGGTGTGGTACATGGTCTTCTTCTTCTTGAGCAGCCACCAGGCCGGCGCGTCCTCGCACAGGTCCTCGTGAATGTCCAGGTCGAGGCGGGGCGAGCGCAGCCGCAGGTCGGGCTCGCGGAGGCCGAGCAGGTAGACGGTGCCCGCGGCCGCCTCCGTGGTGCCGCGGACGTTGCTGAAGAGTATGGGCGACGTCTTCGGCATCCCCCCGGCCTGGGCCAGCTCTTCGTAGATCCCCTGGAAATCGAGGGAGCTGTTGCCCAGGCCGACGTAGCTCTTGCCGAGGATCGAGCCGCCGTGACAGAACATGCAGTCCATCGCCAACGCCTTGCCGAGCAGCCCCGGCGCCAGGCGCAGCCCCATCGGGTAGCCGTCGTTGGGGTACGGCGCGGGGTGCAGGCCGTAGCGATCCCGGAAGCGGGCGGCGTAGTCGGCGGGCGGCTCCTTGGCCGTGGGATCCCAGACCTTCCAGGCGTTCTCGTAGGCGGCCAGCGAGATCGTTGGCGGGGTGAAGTGGCGCCCCAGCAAGGCCTTGCGGCCGCGCTCCGCCGACGGCGAGTCGTCCGCGCACGGGCCGGCCGCGGGGAGGGCCGCCAGGGCCACGGCCGCCGTCAGCACCAACCGAAGACGAATCATGACCCCGACCTCCTTCGTGTGCGTGCGAAGCCCTCTTTCATTGTACCAACCGCAAGCGCGGCGGTGTCAGTAACAGGCCCCGGCACCGGCACGGTTGCTTGCGTCGGGGGCGGATCGACTCTAGGTTATATGTGCCCAGTTTCCCCTCACCCCCGGCCCCCCTTCCCCAGGGGCGAGGGGGGGGCACCTTTCGAGGGAGCGACCGTGACGATCCGCACCTTTCAGCCCGGCGACGACGCCGTCCAGGTCGCCATCTACAACGAGACAGCGGCCGGCCTGCCGAAGTTCAAGGCGGCGACGCTCGACGAAGTCCGCCGTCGGGTCCGCGCCGCCGACTTCGACCCCGGCACGCGCTTCTTCGCCGACGAGGGCGGCCCGCCGGTCGGCTACGCCACGTTCCACGCCAACGGCCGCGTCAGCTTCCCGTGGTGCCGCCCGGGACACGAGGCGCACGCCGAGGCGCTCTTCGAGGCGGTGTTGCAGGAGATGCGCCGCCGGGGTATCTCCGCCGCCTTCGCCGCCTACCGGGCCGACTGGCCGGCGCAGCGCGACTTCTTCCTCGGCCACGGCTTTCGGGCGGCGCGCGAGATGGTCAATTTCGTCCTCGACCTCAACGACATGCCGACGCCCGGGTCACGGGCCGGCGCCGCGGTCGAGTCCCTGCGGCCCGAGGACGTGCCGTCGGTCTTCGCCCTCGGCGAGGGGGTGATCCGCTGTCGCACGCCGCAGGAACTGACGGCGCACCTGTTCCACAACCCCTACTTCGGTGGCGACAGCGCCGTCGTGCTGCGCGGGCGTGCCGGCCGTCCGCCCCTCGCGGCGGCCATCGTCGTCGCCGACGGCACCTACGCCGACCCGCGCGCGGTCGATGCCAACATGCCCTGTTTCCGCCTGGGGGCCTTCGGTACGGAGGGGACGCAGTGGAAGCGCCTCAACGGGGTGTTCAGCTTCGTGGCGCGCCCCGGCGGCGACCTGAACCCGCTCGGCCTGGAAATGCTGGCGCACGCGGCGTCGCGCCTGAGCGGGACCGCAGTGTGTACCCTGGCCGCGCAGGTGCCGTCGGACGCGCCGCACCTGCTGCTCTTCTACCAACAAATCTGGCGCCGGCAGGGCGCCTTTCCGGTCTATGAGCTGGCGCTGTAGAATGCCGATCGTTTAGAAACTGTAACAACAATGACTTCGCCGCTTGCGGCTTCGCAATCTTTGCTGCGAAGCCGCAAGCGGCAAGAGGGTTGTTGAGACGGTTCTTAGCGGCCGCCCACGATTGATCGTTTCGCGAAACGATCAATCCGCGCCGCCCCGAGGGCGGCGGCTAAACACAAGAGGACTCTCCCATGCCATTCGCCGCCGCCGTGTCCACGGAGTCCGCCACCTCCCGGGCGCTCGACGCCGTCTGCCCTCCGGCCCTCGAACAACTCGGGGGCCGGCCCGACCTGGCCCTGCTCTTCTTTTCGCCGCACCACCTGGCCGCCGCCGAGTTGCTCGCGGCCTCGGCGCAGCAGCAACTCGGGGCGCGCTGCCTCGTCGGTTGCGTCGGCGAGTCAATCATCGGCAACGATCGCGAGGTCGAGGCCGCGCCCGCCCTCAGCGTGTGGTTGGCGCGCTGGCCGTCGGCCGTCGAGCTGACGCCGTTCCACCTCACCCTCGAAGAGACGTCGGAGGGGTATGGTCTGCTCGGCTGGCCCGACGCCCTGCAAGAAGCCGACCCGGCGCGCTCGGCGGTGCTGCTCCTGGGCGACCCCTACACCTTCCCGGCCGACGTCTTCCTCGAGGAGATGAACGAGTCGCATCGTGGCCTGCGCGTCATGGGCGGCATGGCCAGCGGCACCCAGGCGCCGGGGCAGTGCCGGCTGGTCCTCGGCGACCGCGTCGTCCACCAGGGCGCCGTCGGCGTGCTGCTCCAGGGCGACCTCGGCCTGCGCTGCATCGTGTCGCAGGGGTGCAAGCCGGTCGGCCGGCACATGGTCGTCACCAAAGGGCACGACAACGTCATCGCCGAACTGGGGGGCAAGCCGGCGCTGCGGCAGCTGCAGGAGCTGTTGCCGCAGCTGTCCTCGCGCGACCAGCAGGTGATGCGCCGCGGCGGGCTGCACGTCGGCCGGGTCATCAACGAGTACCAGGGCGACTTCCAGCGCGGCGACTTCCTCATCCGCAACGTGCTCGGCTTCGACCAGGAGAGCGGGGCGCTGGCGATCACCGACCGGGTGCGCGTCGGCCAGACGGTGCAATTCCACGTCCGCGACGCTGAGACGGCGGACGAGGACCTGCGCGACCTGCTGCGCCTGGACCTGGTCGCCCACGAGAAGCGGCCGGCCGGGGCATTGCTGTTCAGTTGCAACGGCCGCGGCACGCGCCTCTTCCCGGTGCCGAACCACGACGCCGGTGCCGTCCGCGGCGAGGCGGGCGAGCTGCCGCTGGCCGGCTTCTTCGCGCAGGGCGAACTCGGCCCGGTCGGCGGGCAGAACTTCATCCACGGGTTCACCGCCAGCGTGGCACTCTTCGAGGAATAAGGGCGAGATTAAGAGTCTGTTGCGCAAGCCGCTTGCGGCTTAGCGGATTCCAGGCTTCCGCTAAGCCGCAAGCGGCTTGTGCAACAGAGTTGCCGCCGGGGACACTGCACTCCACCACCGAATCCGAGCGACTTTGTCCGTCTCCCGGCGATTCCTTCGGGTCACGCCGCCTTCGTCACCCCCATCTTGCGTGCCTCCCCCATCGCTTCCCTGATCCGCGCAAACGGCTCCGCAGGATCGACCATCCCATCCACGCTGTCCAGCATCTCCCGCACCATCGTCACGTCTGCCGCGAAGCGCGGGTGACACAGGACGGCACCGCGCCCGTTCCTGGCCGGGGACACGCATAGGCCCGCCGCGCTCATCGTCACCACGGCGGGATCCTCGGCCGGCGCCAACCACACCACCGGCGATTCCACCCGCAACCGCAGGTCGAGAGCCGACGCGCAATCCGTCAGGATTAGCCCCGCCGCTACGGACGTTTTCTCCACCAGGGTCTTGCCGATCAGGTCGGCGCAGATGTACGGCTCCAGGGTACCGCCATAGAGGATCTGCTGCACGCGGTTGGGCTGCACCGCCGTGCTAAGGCGGAACTCCAGGGGGCGGCCCCACGGGTTCGTCACCAGGTAGCCCCCCGCGTAACCGGTCGGGTCGTGAACGATCCTTAGAAATCCCAGGTTCAGCGTTGACGGCGCAGTCGAGGCCACGGCTCGGTCCTCTCAGGGTCGTTGTCATCACACGGCACTTATTCCCTTCGGGCGGCGGACGGAGGCGACTTGAATCCCGGCACTTGCGCGAGGCACCGGCCTTCGCACCGCCCGCAACCCTTGCCCAGGTGCAATAGCTCACCTGAAGCCCCAAAGTGGGCCGATAAACGGGAGAGAGAGCGCAAGCGCCTCTGGATTTTCCGCCCCGGCCTGCTAGAGTTATGTAGACTGATCGGGTTAGTGATAATTCCGAATCTTGCCTTGCCGGGTGGCGTCACCCGAGGATTGATCGACCATGACTGAGACGCGCATCGCTGCGGAGGCGGAGACGGCCAAGGCTCCGGCCAAGCCTTCCCCCGTCGAGGGAATCAAGGAGGGTAGCCGGCAGTTGCGCGGCACCATCGCCCTGGAGTTGGCCCGCGACACGGACCACTTCGGCGAGGCCGACAAGCAGCTGCTGAAGTTCCACGGCACCTACCAGCAGGAAGACCGCGACGCCCGCAAGGCCCGCAAGAAGGACGGCGTCGGCAAGCATCACATGTTCATGGTCCGCTGCAAGATTCCCGGCGGGCGCCTGACGGCGGCGCAGTACCTGACGCTGGACGGGCTGGCTGGCCGCTGCGGCAACGGCACTCTGCGCTTCACCAGCCGCCAGGGCATCCAGTTCCACGGCGTCCTCAAAACCCACTTGCAGGACACCATCGCCGGTATCAACGCCTGCCTGCTGAGCACGTTGGGCGCCTGCGGCGACGTGGAGCGCAACGTGATGGCCTGCCCGGCGCCGCACCGGCAGGACGCGGCCCACGACGAACTGCAGGAGACGGCGAAGGTCCTCGCCGCCCACCTCGCCCCGCGGACGCGCGCCTACCACGAGATCTGGCTCAACGGCAAGCCGATCAGCGAGACGGACACCTCGCCGCACGACCTCGAGCCGCTGTACGGCCAGGTGTACCTGCCGCGCAAGTTCAAGACCGGCCTGGCCTTGCCGGAGGACAACTGCATCGACGTGTACGCCCAGGACCTCGGCCTGCTGGCCATCGTCGAGGGCGGCCACGTCGCCGGCTACAACGTGCTGGTTGGCGGCGGCATGGGCATGACCCACGGCAACGCCAGCACCTTCCCGCACGTGGGCCGGCCGATCTGCTGGGTGCCAGCGGGGTCGGTGGTGACGGCGGCCGAGGCGGTGGTGCGGCTGTTCCGCGACCACGGCAACCGCTCCGACCGCAAGCGCGCCCGCATCAAGTACCTGGTCCACGACTGGGGCGTCGAGAAGTTCCGCGAGGTGCTGTCCGGCTACCTCGGCGGCACCTCCTTGACGCCTCCGAGGCCGGTCGAGGTGAGCGGCTTCGACCTGCACCTCGGCTGGCACCCGCAGGGCGACGGCAAGTGGTACTACGGCCTGAGCGTCGAGAACGGCCGCGTCAAGGACGAGGGCAACCAGCGGCTGCGCTCCGGCCTGCGCGCCGTTGTCGAACGCTTCCAGCCGGGCATCCGCCTGACGCCGCTGCAAGACGTCCTGCTGTGCGACCTGGATCCGAAGGAGCGGCCCGAGCTGGAGCAAGTGCTGCGCGAATACGGCGTCCGGCCGTCGGAGGAGGTGTCGCAGGTGCGCCGGCACAGCATGGCCTGCCCGGCGATCCCGACGTGCGGCCTGGCCCTTTCGGAGTCGGAACGGGCGCTGCCCGGCATCATCGACGAATTGGAGGCGGAATTGAAGCGCCTCGGCCTGGGTGACGAGAAGATCAGCGTGCGCATGACCGGCTGCCCCAACGGCTGCGTGCGGCCCTACCAGAGCGACGTCGGCCTCGTCGGCCGCAGCGGCGACAAGTACACGCTCTTCGTCGGCGGACACGTCCTGGGCCACCGCCTGAACTTCCTGCTCAAAGACCTGATCCCGCGTGCGGAGGTGGTGCCGGCGCTGGCGCTGATACTGGAGCGCTTCAAGGCCGAGCGCCAGGCCAACGAGAGCTTCGGCGACTACTGCCATCGCCAGGGGGCCGAGAAGCTGCAAGCCCTGCTGCCCTCGGAAGGGGACAGGTCCGAGCCGCACGGGACGAACGGGGACGGGCAGCACAAGCCGGCGGCCGTGCGTTCGGCGCCGGCGGAGGGTGCCGCCCTGGCCAAGCCGCAGACGCTCGTCGTGCCACTGCCGCCGACCTCCGTGCCGCCGCGGATGACGGCCGAGACCTTCTACGCCGGCTCGCCGGGCGAGGAGCTGCGCGACCACGCCTTCCGCTACAACAGCGACGGCAGCGTCCGCGAAACGGTCGTCTACTTCTACGCCAGCGACCAGCGCGCCGCCACCGCCGCGGCCGGCGACGCGCTGCGGCGCGAGGCGGTCTACCCCGGCCGCGTCGATGCTCAGCGATTGTACGCGGCCCGCAAAGTCAGCGACACCTACCACGTCGGTGACGCCGGGCACGAGAGGCGCGACTACCGCGTGGAGTACCTGCCGGACGGCGTGGTGTCACAAACGGTAGTGTTCCACTACGAGGGCGACGCCCGTGCCGCCGACGCCCCATCGGGGGCGGCGCTGCGCCGCCAGGCGGCTTACGCTGGGCGGCTGCCCTGACCTGTCATGGGATGGCTCCGCAACTCGCACGACACCGACGAGCCGGGCGCCGACCCCGGCCCGCTCGACCTGCCGCTGCCGCTGGCCGAGGGGCTGGCGCGGGTGGAGTCGGCCATCGGCGGCCTGCCGCGCTGGCGCGTCGAGACTCGCGACGCCTCGGCCGGGACGGTCACGGCAACGCGGCGCACCCGCTTCCTCCGTGCCCCCGATGACGTGACAATCCGGCTGGAACCGACTCCCGGTGGGACGCGGGTCCACGTGCGGAGCAAGAGCCGCTTCGGCCTCATCGACTTCGGCCAGAATCGGCGGAACGTGCTGGAGTTGTTCGCCGCCCTTCGGACGGTTGGGTAACTGCCTCCCCGTTCTCGCTCCCTCGTACACGATTCCCACTTGATCCGATGCCCACACTCGTCATGATGGGAGCGAGAGGAGGTGTGCAACCGTGAGTAACGCCAAGATCACTCCCGAGGACGAGCAGCGCTTCCCCGAGGAGGACATGCCGATGCAGTTGTCCGAGCGTGACGCGAAGAAGCTGCTCGAAATGCTGGAGAACCCACCGAAGCCGAACGCGGTGGCGAAGCGCGCGGCGGAGCGGTTCAAGAAGGACTATGGCTGTGTGGGTCATCGACCTATCCGACCCACCGGAAGGAAGGCACCATGATCGAACTCACCGAGCAGCAGCAGCGCGAGATCGCCGAGGCGGGCTGACCGCCGCGCGTCATCAACCCCACCACGCGGGAGACGTTCGTGCTGCTCCACGCCGAGATGTACGAGCGCGTGAGGGCGACCCTTGAAGCCGAGGACGAACTCGATGCCGTCCGGGAAATGCAGCCGCTGGTCAACGAGGCCCTCGACCAGGTCGAGCGGGAGGACGCGGATTCCAGGGAGAGCGCATGAGCAGGCGAGGCGACGTCGTCACAGGAATGAGGGGACGTATCATTCTCGCGGGGTGTCATCCGCCGCCAGGACCACCATTCTCACCCACTCCGCCTCGGAAATCTTGGCATCGATGAAGCGCACGGAGCCGTCCGCGAACCCCACCTGGCACCCGCCGCAGTGATTGCCCCCGAAGTGTGCCGTAGCCGGGTCGTAGCCGCGCACGGTCGCCGGCCCGGCAGCGGTCCAGGCCCCTTGCGCGGCGCTCGTTTCCGTCGCCATCGCCGTCTGGCTTTCGCCGCGGACAAGGTCTTTCTTGTAGAGTGTCCGGTCGTAGCCGAAGAATCCGGCGCGCCGGTCACCGGAAGGTAACCACGCGGCGCCCTCGCCGACGCCGGTGATGCCGACGTAGTGCGACGGCCAGAGCGTGCTGGCGGGTGGCCCTTCCGGGTAGCCGGGGCAGTGGAACAATTTGCATGCGAGGAGGGCGGCGAAGCGATTCTCCTCCGCGTCCCAGCCCTTCTTCTTATCGATCCGGCGGTAGATATTATCTTGCTCGATGTAAGGAATGAGATCGACGAGCCAACCCAGGCGCTTCTCCGTAGGCAACTGCCCGTTCAACATCAAGGAGACCGAGTAGGGGCCGTTCTCCGGGGACAACTCCGGGCTTGGCATCGCGGCGGCCGGATAGCGGCCTTGGTTGGAGTCCTGGTAATTCCCGACGGAGAGGCCGATTTGTCGCAGGTTATTCGCGCACTCCATTCGCCGGCCTGACTCGCGGACCTTAACGACGGCGGGGAGAATCAGGGCGGCACAGGACCCCAGGATCAAGAGGACAACAAGTGCCTGAACGGTCTGCCTCATGGAAACCTCCTTCCGAGCCCATCGGGCCCGGTGCCCCGGGCGTCAGCGGATTTGCTCCAGCGCCCGGGCTGCGTTCTGACGCACTTCAGAATCTTCGTCGTTCAGCAGGTCATGCAGCAACGGGAGCAACGGCTCTGCCTGGGCGGCCGTCACCTCCCGCCCCGACATACCGTTGGGCGCCCAGCTTAGGGCGAAGGCCGCACCGGCGCGGACGCGAGGGTCGGAATCTGTCAGGGCCTCGGTCAGGGCCTTCTCGGTGGCCGGCCACAGCTCGCCCAGCGATTCGGCCGCCGCCCGGCGAACGCCCGCGTGTCGATCCTTGAGCGCCTCGATCAGGGCTGGCGCCTTCCTCTCGGCACCGATCCCAGGCTTCCCTGATGGCCGTGCCCCCAACCGCATGGCGCTCAACAGGCGCACGTCAGAGTCGTCATCCTTCAGGGACGAGAGCAAGCGGTCTGCGTCCGAGTCAACATTGAGGCGGCGTACGGCAGCTGCTCGCACGGCCGGATTGGGGTCGCGCAATTCCGCATCGACTCGCGGGGATCGGAACACGATCACGAGGACGCCGCTGACGACGGCGGCCAGGACGACGGCCACGACGACGGCGCGGCGCGCTTTCATGGGCCGTCCCCCGTTTAGGGCCGCGCGGCTCTGCGAGCCGTCGCTAAACACTATCATCACTCCCACGCCAGCGCGTACAACTTACCATCATCTGATCCGTAATACAACACGCCATCCGCGATGGCGCACGTCCCCCATGCCGGCCCCGTCGCCGCCGACCACACCGCCTTGCCCGTCGCCGCATCCAGTGCCACCACGCCTGCCGCCTTGCCGTCCACGCTCCCCTCGCGCAACGTCAGGTACAGATACTTCCCCGACGCCACCGGCGAGCCACCGCCCCAGCCCTTGCCGAGGCGCGTCTCCCACACCTGCGTCCCCTTCTTCGCATCGACGCACACCACCTGTCCGCCACCATCCCCGAAGACGCAGACGTGTCCCCCGCGGACCGTCGGCGCCCCGCAGACGAGGTTCTTCATCCCGAAGCGCCAGACCTCCTTGCCGTCCTTCGCGTCGAGGGCGAGCAGCGGGCCGTCGTAGCCACTGCCGACATAAACGGTCCCGTCATGCACCGCCGGCGAACTCATCATGTGGTCGGAGTGCTTGCCGGCCAGGGCCTTCTCCCAGACGACCTTGCCATCCTTCGCGTCCCAGCAGTGCAGGGTACCGTCCGCCGTGCCAAGGTAGACGCGACCGCCGGCCACCGCGGGCGAGCCGTAGTGTACCGGCCCCTTCGCCTGGGCGCTCCAAACGAGTTTGCCCGTTTTCAGGTCGAGGCAGTACGCCTTGCCGTCCCAGGCGCCGAAGTAGACGCGGCCGTCCACCACGGCGGCGCTCGAATCGATGCCCTGCTTGACGTCGTCGATGCCGGGAAAGCCGGCGATGCGCGGCCCGGTTGCGAAATCCCATCGCTTCTTCCCCGTCGCCGCGTCGAGGCAGTACACCTTGCCGTCGAACGAGCCGAAGACCACGCCGTCACCGGCGACGGCCGGCGTCGATTCCACCTGGTCGCCGGTGGCGAAGTCCCACAGCTTGTTGCCGGTCGCGGCCTCGACGCAGTACAGCTTGCGGTCGTTGTTGCCGATGAAGACGCGGCCGCCGGCCACCACGGGCGAGCCGGCGAACTCCTTGTCGCCCTTGAAGGTCCATTTTACCTTCAGCGGTGGGGGCAATTCCGAATCGGCGGCATTGGGGTGGTGCGGGCCGTTGTAGATCATCGGCCAACCGCGGCCCCAGCCCACCGGCGCCTCCTGCGTCAGCAGGACGAGGCCCTTCTCGTCGGGGACGGCGTCGTGGCCGCCGCTCTTGTCGTTCTTGACGAAGACGTGGATCAATTCCAGGCCCCAGCCGTGCTTGCCGCCGGCGTCCTTGACGACGCGGCCGTGGTAGGCGCGCCAGTTGGGATACTTTTCGACGAGCTTTTTCGATTTCTCGGTCAGGTCGGCGGTGATGTCGCCCTTGAAGCCGTAGACGTCGAAGGTCGGCGACGGCCGATCGACGTAGTGCGACACGATCAGCGCCGCGTCGGCCGGGGTGCCCCACTTGTGGAACCAGTTGTTGACGTACCACGGCACCCAGCGGCCGTCGCGCTCCACCTCCACGATCAGGGCGGTGATGATCCTGTCGGCGTCGAGCTTGTAGTCCTGGAACTTCGCCGGCAGGCGGTCGATGGTCTTGACGCCCAGGACGCGTACGCGCGGCTGCTTCGACCAATCGACGTCGAGGCCGGTGTAGGTGGTGCCGAAGCGCCACGTCTCGAAGGGCGTCGGCTCGCGCGAGATGAGCGGCCAGTCGCCGTGGTCGTCGCTGGCGAAGGTGAAGGAGAAGTCCTCGGCGACGTAGTAGCCGGCGTTCTGGCGGAAGAAGCGGAAGTCCTTGGCCTTGCCGGTCCAGTGGACGTAGAGCCTCGTCGGCCCCAGGTTCAGCTTCTCGACGGTCGTCGTCGGGTCGGCGGCCGGCAAGTCTTTCGGCTCCGCGGCCTGTCCGTCGATGGTCGTCCCCCAGCACAGCGCAACCAGCAACAGCGTGCGTCTCATGGCGTGTTCCCCCTTGTGGTCGAAGGCGCAGAATACCACACCGGCGGGCGCTTTTCAGCGCTGCGCGAACGCCAGGCCGCAGGCGGCCAATCGTAACCTATACTCCTCTCAGAGCGGTCGGGGGCGCTTGCGCTCGTGGATCGCTCGTCGGGAGCCGGCCGCGCCGCCCGCAACGCCGTCCTTTCCCCTCTCGACCCGTCGTGACCGCCCCGACGTCTTTCTTGCAGGTGTGTCAGGCATGGCGATGGTCTGCCCCAAGTGTAACGGGTCGTTCAAGCAGCGCTGGCAGTGTCCGACCTGCGGCGTCCGCCTCGCCTACCAGTCGGGGTCGCGGCCCGTGATCGGCGAGGAGGCCCAGGCCAGCCCGTGGGGGCAAACGCCGTGGGGCCGCATCCTCGTCGGCGTCCTGCTGTCGCAGGGGCTCTACCACGGCCTGCGCCAGCTGGCCACCGCCGGCCTGCTCGTCAGCGGCGACGAGGCGGCCCGCAGCGTGTGGTCCACCCTATACGGCCTCGTCATCCTCCAGGCCATCCAGGCGCTGTGCCTGGTCGTCGCCGGCATGTTGGCCGGCGCCGGCTTGCGCCAGGGGATCGTTTTCGGCGCCATCGTCGGCGTGTGGAACGGGGTGTTGTCGGTGGTCATCCAGAGCGCCGGCGGCGTGCCGCACACGGCCGTCACCCTGCTGGGGCAGCCGATCCTGCACACGGTGTTCGGCGCCGCGGGCGGGCTCCTCGGCAGCCACATCTGGAAGCCGCTGCCGGTCCTCGCCGGCCCGGCCTCGCCGCAGGTCGCCCCGCCCATCGCGACTGCCCGCGTCCGCCGGCCGCTGTTCGAGGGACCGGTCGCCTGGGGCCGCATGCTGCTGGGGGCCGCCCTGGCCGTCGGCGGCGCCGTCTGGGCGCACGTCATCCTCGAAATGGTCCTCGACGCCAGCCAGGGGACGCTCGACATCACCGACCACCTGCAGGCGCAGCTGGTCACCTGGGAAGTGACCGGGTTGGCCATGCTCGCTGGCAGCGCCCTGGCCGGGGCCGGCACCGCCAACAGCCTCAAGCAGGGGTTGTGCGTCGGCCTCGCCGTCGCCGCGGTGCTGCTTGGCTTTCGGCTGGGCGTCCGGGAAGCCCCCCTGCACGACCTGGTGCTGACCGCGGCCTGCTCGCTGGCCCTGGGACTGGCCGGCGCCTGGTTCGGCGGCAGCCTCTTCCCGCCGCTGGTCAAGGGACCGCACCGCAAGAAACTCGGGCCGGAAGCCACCTGACCTCTCATCCCGACCCTTCACGCGACACCGACAAACCGCTCGCTTGACGATGCCCCACCCGCGCCTATAACCAAATCGCAGGGCGATCCTCACCTCGACCTACGGAGTCGAGGTTCTTTTTCGCACGACTTCGTGAAAAAAATCACGATCTTCCTGTCGGGGGGATAGGTCGGATGGATTTCAGCCTTTCGACATACTATCCGATCTTCATCTACCTGATTGCCGTGGTGCTGTTCGCCGCCGGCGTGATGGTGGTGACGCACCTCCCTTTCCTCAAGCCGAAGAAGCGCACCGCGGTGAAGCTGATGCCCTACGAGTCGGGCATGGACCCGATCGGCGACGCCCGGCAGCGCTTCGACGTGAAATTCTACCTCGTCGCCATCTTGTTCCTGGTGTTCGACGTCGAGCTGCTCTTCCTCTATCCGTGGGCGGTGGTGGCGTACGGCCAGTCGGACGATCCGCTCTTGCCGCCGCAGTTCCGGGCCATCGTCTTCTGGGAGGTGATCGTCTTCCTCGTGACGCTGGCGGTGGCCTACGTCTACGCCTGGCGGAAGGGGGTCTTCACATGGCGCTGAGAGACTTCTTCGTCACGACACTCGACTGGGCGGCCAGCCTGGCGCGGAAGAACAGCCTGTGGCCGATGCCGTTCGGGACGGCGTGCTGCGCCATCGAGCTGATGGCGGCGGGGGCCTCGCGCCACGACATCGCCCGCTTCGGCGCCGAGGCCATGCGCTTCAGCCCGCGGCAGTGCGACCTGATGATCGTCGCCGGCCGCGTGGTCATGAAGATGGTGCCGGTGATGCAGCGCATCTGGCTGCAGATGCCGGAGCCCAAGTGGTGCATCTCGATGGGCGCCTGCGCCTCCAGCGGCGGCGTCTTCGACACCTACTGCACCGTGCAGGGCATCGACCGCTTCATCCCGGTGGACATTTACATCCCCGGCTGCCCGCCACGGCCCGAACAGATCCTGCAAGCGATCATCGACTTGCAGGAGCGCATCCAGAAAGGCGGCACGCTGACCGGCAAGGAGTTCGCTGCCCGCACCCGGCCGAAGAATCCGGCCCCGCTGGCGCTGGAGGTGCTGCCGGCGGACAAAATGGTGGCGCCCGGCGACTTCGCCACGGCGACGCGCCTGCGCGAGGGGGAGAAGTCACCGTGACCCACGACGAAATCCTCGCCGGGCTGCGCGAGCGCTTCGGGCCGGACTCGTTCGCGACGGCAGAGTTCCGCGACAACCGGCGCGTCATCGTGCCCGCCGAGCGCGTCCACGCCGTGCTGGCATTCCTCAAGGGACAGTGCGGCTTCGACATGCTCGCCGAAATGACGGCTGTCGATTACCTGCGCTACCCCAACGCCAAGGACCGTTACGGCGTCGTCTACTGTCTGCTCGACACCAGGGCGGGGACGCGCCTGGTGGTCAAGACGTTCGTGAACGATCCCGAGCCGGTGCTGCCGTCGGCCTACCCCCTGTGGAAGGCGGCCGACTGGCTGGAGCGCGAGGTGTACGACATGTACGGCATCCGCTTCGACGGACACCCGGACCTGCGCCGCATCCTGATGCCGGAGGAGTTCACCGCCTACCCGCTGCGCAAGGACTACCCGCTGCGCGGCAAGGGGGAGCGGCACAACCTGCCGGTGCTGACGAGGGCGGAAGGTTAAGGCAATTGCAGATTGCAGATTGCAGATTGGAAGACAAATCTGCAATCTGCAATCTGCAATCTGCAATCTGCAATCTGCAATCTGCAATCTGCAATCTGCAATCTGGAGGGATCATGCCACTGGAAACGCTCGATCCCCTGGCCGACGAGGTGGCCGAGAAAGACTACCAGTGGACCCTCAACTTCGGCCCACAGCACCCGGCCACGCACACGACGCTGCGCCTGCTCCTGACGATTGACGGCGAGACCGTCATCAAGGCGGTGCCGGACATCGGCTACCTGCACAGCGGCTTCGAGAAGCTCGGCGAGCACCTCGACTACAACCAGTACGTCACCATCGTGGACCGGATGAACTACATCTCGCCGGTCATGAACGAGATCGCCTGGTTCCACGTCGTCGAGAAGCTGATGGGCGTCGAGATCACGCCGCGCTGCAAGTACCTGCGCGTCATCCTGGGCGAATTGTCGCGTATCTCCGACCACCTGCTCTGCACCGGGGCGGCGGCGCTCGACCTGGGGGCCCTCACCGCCTTCCTGTACGCCTTCTACCAGCGCGAGAAGCTCTACGACATCTTCGAGTTCGCCTCGGGGCAGCGCTTCCACCCCAGCTATTTCCGCGTCGGCGGGCTGACCCGCGACGTGGACGACGCCTGGATCGACCGGGTGCGCGACTTCATCAAGGGCTTCCCGCGGGCGCACGCCGACGTAACGAAGCTGCTCAACCGCAACCGCATCTTCATCGACCGCACCCACGGCATCGGCGTCCTGACCCGCGAGGAGGCGATCAACCGCGGCGCCACCGGCCCCGTCGCCCGCGCCAGCGGTGTGGTCCGCGACCTGCGCAAGGACGAGCCGTACCTCGCCTACAAGGATTTCGACTTCAAGGTCGTCTGCTCGACCGCCGGCGACAGCTACGCCCGCTACCTGGTACGCATGGAAGAGATGCTCGAGTCGCTGAAGATCGTCGCGCAGGCGGTCGAGAATTTGCCGGGCGGCCCGGTCAACGTGGACGTGGAAGGCAAGGCGGTGCTGCCCGACCAGCTGGCGGTGTACCGCAGCATCGAGTCGCTGATCCAGCACTTCGAGTTGGTCATGACCAACCGGCAATGGCAGCCGCCGGTCGAGGAACTCTACGGGGCGGTCGAGTCGCCGAACGGGGAGCTGGGCTTCTACGTCGTCAGCGACGGCAGCGGGCAGGCGTACCGGGCGCGGACGCGGCCGCCGTCGTACATCCATTTCGCCCTGTTCCCGCAGCTGATCGTCGGACACCAGGTAAGCGACGTGGTGGCGGTGCTGGGGAGCCTGAACATCATCGCGGCGGAGCTGGACCGGTAGGTCAGGCTTTCCAGCCTGACCGGGCTTGGGGTCAGGCTGGAAAGCCTGACCTACGATGGGAGCTGGACCGGTGAGCGTACTGAGCGAAGACCTGCGGCAGAAGATCCTGGCGTACCTCCCGCGCTACCCGAGCAAGCAGGCGGTGACGCTGCCGGCGCTGCACGTCGTGCAGGACGCCCTGCGCTGCGTGCCGCTGGAGGCGGTCCGGGAGATCGCCGACCTGCTCGACCTGAGCCCGGCCGAGGTCGCCGACACGATGACCTTCTACGGCTTCTTCCGCCCCGAGGACAAGCCGCTCGGCAAGACTCGCCTGTGGGTGTGCCGGGGATTGGCCTGCGCCCTCCGCGGCGGCGAGGAGCTGCTGTCGGACCTGTGTCAGCGGCTGAACGTCCGGCCCGGCCAGACGAGCGCGGACGGCAAGGTCACCGTCGAGTTCGCCGAGTGCATCGGCGTGTGCGAGGGAGCGCCGGCGGTGCTGATCGACGACGCCGGGCGCGGGGACGTGACGCCGGATCGGGTGGACGCCCTGCTGGCAGAACTGCGACAATGACGGCGGCCCGCGAGAGGAGGGTTCAGCCATGCAACTGGAAGATTACTTCGAGTTCGAGAAGTTCACGACCCCGTTTGGGCCGGTCGAGCGCATCCGGATCAAGGGACACCGGATCGCTATCGAGAACGTCATCGACTACTTCAATCAAGGGATGCAGCCGAGGGAGATTTGCGAGAAATTGCCGACCCTTACGCTGGAGGAGGTTTACGCGACGGTCACGTACTACCTCCACAACAAGGAAAAGGTAGACGCCTACAACGAGGAGGGCGAGAAGATCGCGGACGCGTGGTATCAGGAGTACCTCAAATACGGGCCGTACTTCTTGCGGGACCGGGCGAGCGAGTACGTTGTTGGACCGGAAGTCCCACCCGACCATGACTAAACCGCGGTTTCTATGCGATGAGAACATCGACCCGGACCTCGTCGATGCCATCCGGCAGATGGGGCCCGCCATCGACGTCATTCGGGTCGGCGATCCCGGCGCTCCGCCCTTGGGTACAAAGGATCCCGATCTCCTTATCGCTGCCGAGGCGTCGGGGCGTGTCTTTGTTTCCCACGACCGGCGCTCGATGTCAGGCCACTTGGCAAACCACTACGCTGCCGGACGACACACGGCAGGGATCATTCTGTTGCGGCGAAGGTTTTCGATCGGGCAGTACGCCCGAGAAATCGTCAATCAGTGGGCAACCACGACTGCTGACGAGTGGGTTGATCGCACGATGTACTTGCCCTAACGATTGGAACGTGCCTTGATGCTGGGTGAATGCTGATGCCTGACTTTGAACCCGTGCTCCTGCGCCGCATCCTCCGCAACGCGGACGTCTCCCTGGAGGCGTACCGGGCCGACGGCGGCTACCGCGCCCTGGCGAAGGCGCTGGGCGAGATGGCCCCGGCGCAGGTCATCGACGTGGTCAAGGCGTCGGGGCTGCGCGGCCGCGGCGGCGCCGGCTTCCCGTGCGGCGTCAAGTGGACCTTCCTGCCCAAGGACCACCCCGGCCCCATTTACATGTGCGTCAACGCCGACGAAAGCGAGCCCTGCACCTTCAACAACCGCATCTTGATGGAACAGGATCCGCACCAGATCCTCGAAGGCATCATCCTGTCGTGCTACGCCGTCAAGGCGACGACGGCTTACGTCTACGTCCGCTACGAGTACGGCCCCGCCGCCCGCGCCATGCAGCGCGCCATCGACGAGGCCTACGCCGCGAACCTCCTGGGCCGCCACGTCCAGGGCAAGGACATCCACCTCGACGTCTTCGTCCACCGCGGGGCCGGCGCCTACATCTGTGGCGAGGAGACCGGCCTGATCGAAAGCCTGGAGGGCAAGCGCGCCTGGCCGCGCATCAAGCCGCCGTTCCCGGCCGTCGAAGGCGCCTTCCGCAAGCCGACCATCGTCAACAACATCGAGACGATGGCCTGCGTCACGCACGTCGTCGATCGCGGCGCCGACTGGTTCAAGTCGATCGGCGTGCCGCCCGACCCGAAGAACCCGCGCGACGCCGGCAGCTACGGGCCGAAGCTGTACTGCCTCAGCGGCCACGTCAACAGGCCGGGCTGCGTCGAATTGCCGCTGGGCATCACGGTGCGCGAGCTGGTCGAGAAACACGGTGGCGGCGTCTGGAAGGGCAAGAAGGCCAAGGGCTGCATCCCCGGCGGCATCAGCATGGGCCTGATGACCGAGGCCGAGTTCGACACGCCGCTGGACTTCAACGGCCCCGGCAAGGTCGGCTGCCTCGGCCTCGGCACGGCCGCGGTCACGGTGTTCGACGAGGACACGAGCATTGTCGATGTCCTGTACAACGTCTGCCGCTTCTTCGCCCACGAGTCGTGCGGCCAGTGTACCCCGTGCCGCGAGGGGACCGGCTGGATGCTGAAGATCGCCGAGCGCCTGCGCCGCGGCCAGGGCCGGCTGGAAGACCTAAAAATCCTCGAAGAAGTCGGCCACGGCATGGGCATCATGCCGGGCACGACGATCTGCGGGTTGGCGGACGGGGCCGGCTGGCCGGTGAAGATGGCCGTCCGCAAGTTCCGGGCGGAGTTCGAGGACTACCTGCGTGCCGGGAAGAAGAGCACGGCGGCGCTGGCTGGCGTGCATTAGCCGCTTGCGGCTTAGCGAGGAGGACTTGCCATGCGTGGGATCCGTTGTGTGCTGCTGGCGGTCGTGCTGGTCGTGACGCTCGGCGCCTGCGGGTGCAAAAACAAGAACAAAGACACGGCCCCCGAAACGGGAGGCAACCCGCTCAGGCTGGACCAGGCCGGCGGCGCGCCGGCGCAGGGCGTGGTCCGGCGCGGGGCGCAGCGGCAGGAGATTCAGGGCATCCTGGAAAACCTCGCCAAATACTACGAACTGTACCGAGGCGAAAACGGGCGGCCGCCCAAGAGCCTTCAGGAATTCAGGGCGTACCTGGCGAGCGACCCCAACGCCCGCAAACTCGTGGAGGCCGTGGACAAGGGCTGGCTCGTGTGGGTCTTCGACCCTCCACCGAACACCAACCAGGTGCTGGCCTACGAGAAGGAGGAGTTCGAGCAGTTCCATAACCGGCTTGTCCTCTTCGGCGGCGGTGCGGTCAAGTTGATGACCGACGCGGAATTCCAGGCGGCGCTCAAGGGGCAGTAGCTCAGCGAGGCGAGGCGCTCATGGCAGTCGTTTACGTCAACGGCACGCCGGTCGATATCGGTGCCGAGAGGCTGAACCTGATTCAGGCCGCCGAGAAGGCCGGGGTGTTCATTCCCCGCTACTGCTGGCACCCGGCGCTGACCGTGGTGGCGTCGTGCCGCATGTGCCTGGTCGAGGCCGGCGAGATGAAGGACGGCAAGCCGACCCTGCAGCCGCGCGTCGTTCCCGCCTGCCAGACGCCGGCCAAGGACGGCAGCGTCATCGTCACCAACAGCGACAAGGCCAAGGCCGCCCAGGCCGGTACCCTGGAAGACCTGCTCCTCAACCATCCCCTCGACTGCCCCGTCTGCGACAAGGCCGGCGAGTGCATGCTCCAGGACTTCAGCTACCGCTTTGGCCGGTCCGAGAGTCGTATGATCGACCCGAAGCACACGCCGCCCAACAAGCCGCACATCGGGCCGAATGTCACGCTGTTCACCGACCGCTGCATCATGTGTACCCGTTGCGTCCGCTTCGCGCGCGAGGTCAGCGGTGAGGCCGAACTGCTGGTCGCGAACCGCGGCGACCACGAAGAAATCGACACCTTCCCCGGCATCCCGCTCGACAACAAGCTGGCCAGTAACGTCGTGGACCTGTGCCCCGTCGGCGCCCTGTGCAGCAAGGACTTCCTCTACAAACAGCGCGTCTGGTTCCTCAAGGAGCAGAAGAGCGTCTGCCCCGATTGCAGCACCGGCTGCAGCGTCTGCCTCGACACCAACAAGGGCGTCGTCTACCGCCTGCGGCCGCGCTACAACCCGCAGGCCCAGGGGCACTTCATGTGCGACGACGGCCGACTCGGCTACCACTACATCAACTCCGACCAGCGGCTGACGCAACCCTACTCCCGGCGCGACGGCCGGTTGCAACCGGCCGAGTGGCCGGAGGTGCTGGCGGGGGTGCGGCGCGAGTTCGCCGAGGCTGTGCGGCGGGACGGCTCCGCGGTCGCCGGCGTCCTGTCGCCGTTCCTGACGTGCGAGGAGGCGTTCCTGCTCGCCAAGTTCCTCAAGGGTCTGTCGGGGGAGGTGCGCCTGGCGCTGGGTCCGGTGCCGGTCGTCGGCGAGGACGATACCTATCCCAAGGACCGCCGCGGCCGGCCGGCCCAGCCGGTGAAATTCATCATTCGGGCGGAGAAATGTCCGAACCGCCGCGGCGTCGAGGAGGTGCTACGTCACTTCCAGGGGGACGTGGTCAAGTTCGACGACGTCCTGCGCGACGCGGCGGCCGGCAAGGTGCAGGCGCTCTACCTCGCGGCCGGCTACCCGCCGCGCGGAGGCTGGATCACCGAGGCGCAGGCGAAGTCGCTGGAGAAGGTGCCGCTCCTGGTGGTGCAGGACCTGTTCTTCACGCCGGCCACCGGCCCGGCGAAGTACGTCATCCCCGCGGTCAGCTTCGCGGAGAAGGACGGCACCTTCGTCAACCACGCTGGGCTGGCGCAGGCGATCCACTGGGGCGCAACGCCGCCTGGCGAGTGCCGCACTGACGGGCAAGTGTTCCTCGACCTGCTGGAGCGCCGCGGGCTGGCGCACGCGCCGACCTTTAGGAAGGAATTGGCCGGCGAAGTGCCGTACTTCGCGCCGCTGGCGCCGGGGGAGATCGGCGAATACGGGGTAATGCTCGTTTAGCGGCGGGTCGCAGACCCGCGCGGGTCTGCGACCCGCCGCTAAACAAGGACGGATATCCATGCACTACCTATACGACACCGAGCATTTCTGGTGGACGATCATCACGGTCGCCGTCATCATGGGCGTCCTCCAGGGGACGTGCGCCTACCTGATCCTGCTGGAGCGCAAGGTGGCGGCGTGGGTGCAGGACCGCATCGGCCCCAACCGCGTCGGCCCCTTCGGCCTGCTGCAGCCCATCGCCGACGGTGTCAAGTTCCTCCTCAAGGAGGACATCGTCCCCTCCCACGTCGATAAGGTCTTCTTCCTCATCGCCCCGGCGATCGCCATCGGCACCGCGACCTTGGCCTTCGCCGTCGTCCCCTTCGGCCCGACCAGCGAGCCGCCCCAGGTCAAGTGGGCGCAATCGACGACCGAGGCTGCCCAGGTCTACACGCCAGAAGTGGTCAAGGAGAAAGACGAGTACAACGACCGGTATCAGGCGGTGATTGCGCCGCACGTGGACATCGGCTTCCTGTTCCTGTTCGCGGTGAGCAGCCTCGCGGTATACGGCATCATCCTGGGCGGCTGGTCGTCCAACGACAAGTACAGCCTCATGGGCGCCCTGCGCTCCAGCGCCCAGCTCATCAGCTACGAGATCCCGATGGGCCTGTCGATCCTTGGCGTCGTCATTCTGACGGGGTCGCTGAACCTGGAACGGATCATCGGGGCCCAGCTCAACCACGGTTGGAACGTCGTCTATCAACCTCTGGCCTGTCTGCTGTTTCTGACGAGCATCTTTGCCGAGTGCAACCGCCTGCCGTTCGACCTGCCCGAGGCCGAGCAGGAACTGGTCGGCGGCTACCACACCGAGTACAGCGCTATGAAGTTCGCGCTGTTCTTCCTCGGCGAGTACACGCACATGATCACCACGAGCTTCCTGTTCGTGACCCTGTTCTTCGGCGGCTGGCACCTCCCGTGGGTCGCCACGCCGGAATCGTTCTGGGTGGTGAAGCTGATCGTCTTCGCCGGGAAGATGTTCCTCATCATCCTCTTCTACATGCTGGTGCGCTGGACCCTCCCGCGCTTCCGCTTCGACCAGCTCATGGGCATTGCCTGGAGGGTGCTCATCCCGCTGTCGCTGGCGAACCTGCTGGTGGTCATGGTGGTGAAGGAAGTCGCGCTGACGTACGGCTGGGCGAACTGGGCGCAGGCCGTCGTGCTGTTCGCGCTGTCGGTCGGCCTGATCGTGGTGACGGGGGCGCTGGCGCTGAGGCAGCGGCCGCTTGCGGCTTAGCGCGAAACGATAAACAAAGACAGGGGTCATGTCATGCCCATCGCCGAGAGTGACGTCCGCTGGGTCGATGTGCCGAAGCTGAATCTCCTGGAGCAGCTTTACGTCCCGGCCGTGCTGTCGGGCCTGGTGACGACCGGCCGACACTTCGTCCGCACCATCACCGGCAAGGACGTGACGACGCAGTTCCCCGAGGAACGCCCGAAGCTCCCCGCCAACTACCGCGGCGTCCACCGCCTCAACCGCGACGAGCAGGGGCGCGTCAAGTGCGTCGCCTGCTACATGTGCTCGACCGCCTGCCCCGCCCACTGCATCGACATCGTCGCCGCCCCGTCTCCCTGGCCCGACCGCGAGAAGTACCCCGAGACGTTCGTCATCGACGAGCTGCGCTGCATCTACTGCGGCATGTGCGAGCAGGCGTGTCCCGTGGACGCCATCGAGCTGACCACCCTCTTCGACCTGACTGGGCTCAGCCGCGAGGAGATGATGTTCGACAAGGAAAAGCTGCTGAGCGTCTTCGACGAGACGGTCAGGGCGGGGACCGACCCGGTGCGGACCAAGTCGGGGCGGCTAAGCGTCGCGTCGGAGCTGGCGCAGCCGGGCGGACTGCCCGACTCCTCGACGGGGACGATGTCGTAACGCCTACAAAGCCGCTTGCGGCTTAGCGTTCGCTTCACCCCGATGAAGCGAACGCTAAGCCGCAAGCGGCCATGGAATCACATATGGATAATCCCGTACTCCGCTTCCTGCGCTTCCTCGTGATGGACAACTGGCCCATCACCCTGGTGGCGGCGCTCGGGTTCGTCGCCATCTATCTGCTGCTGCCGCGGCCGCGCGGCGGCGCCCGGGCGGTGGGCGTGGCGGCCGCCGGCCTGGCACTGCTGCTCACCGGCGCGCTCATCGTCCGCGCCGGCGCGTTCACGGCGGAGGTAGTCCTCTTCTACGCCTTCTCGGGCATTGCCGTTATCGCCGGCGGCCTGCTCGTCACCCAGAGCAACCCGGCCCGCGCCGCCCTGTCGTTCGCCCTGGTGGTCCTCAGCACCTGCGGCCTGTTCCTGCTCCAGGCGGCGCCGTTCCTCATGGCGGCCACCACCATCATCTACGCCGGGGCCATCGTCGTCACCTTCCTGTTCGTCATCATGCTCGCCCAGCAGGAAGGCGTCTCCGACGCCGACCAGCGCTCGCGCGAGCCGCTGCTGGCCTCGCTGACCGGCTTCGTCCTCTTGGGGGCGATCCTCTACGTCCTCCACGCCGGCTACGGCACCGGCGACATCGACGACGCCATCGCCCGGGTGCGCCAGGCGAAGACGAAGCCGAGCGCGAAGGAGATGGCCGCGGTGTTCGGCGACGAGGGCCACAATTTCAAGGCGTTCTTCGACGGCTTCCGGCAGGCGATCAAGAAGGGCGGCGATTCGAGCGAAGCCCGCGCCCTGTCGGACGCGGTGGACGACCTCCAGGACCGCTGGGTGGGGAAGGTGGTGCGCAATGACGACGCCGCCGAGGGCCGAGACGTCTGCGAGCGCCTCGAAGAGGTCGGCCTGCGCGCCCGCGCCTCCTATGGCATCCTGCAGCCGCCGGCCGACACGCGGTTGTCCGCCTACAGCGGGCCGCCAGCCAACGCGCCCCTGTTCCCGCCCGCCGACGGCAAACCCGACCCCGGCGCCCTGCGCCGCGACCGGGACAGCCGCGTCCCGCAGATGCCGCACGAGAACACCGCCTACCTCGGCCGGGCGCTCTTCACCGACTACCTGCTGGCCGTCGAGTTGGGCGGCACCCTGCTGCTCGTCGCCACCGTCGGCGCCATCGCCATCGCCGGCCGGCGCGGGGGGAGAAACGCATGAATCCGATCCCGCTGCACCACTACCTCGTTGTCGGCGCCATCCTCTTCGCCCTCGGCGCGATCGGCTTCCTCGCCCGCCGCAACCTGATCGTCATGTTCCTGTCGGCGGAAATGATGCTGCAGGGGGTCGCGGTCAACCTGGTGGCCTTCGCCCGCTACCGCGGCAACCTCCAGGGGCAGGCGTTCACCCTGTTCATCCTCACCGTGGCGGCGTGCGAGGCGGCCATCGCCCTGGCCCTGATCCTGATGCTCTTCCGCCGCCGCGGCTCGCTCGACGTCAGCTTGTGGCAGGAGCTGCGCGAGCCGGGTCAGGAGCCGACCGTGGACGAGGAGCCGCTGCCGCCGCCGCCGAAGGAGGAGCCTCTGCCGGAACTGACACCGTCGGGCTTCGAGCCCCCGGCCCGCGAGGAGACCAGCCATGTCTAACGTCGGCAGTTACCTGTGGCTGATCCCGGCGCTGCCGTTGCTTGCTGCCGCGCGCATCGCCTTCCTCGGGCCGCGCGGCCTGCGCCCCTCCAGCGACTGGCCGTGCGTCGCCGCCATCGGGGTGTCGTGCCTGCTGTCGTTCTGGGTGCTATTCGCGGTCGGCGGGCTGCCCCCGATGGGGGAGGGCGATGGCCACATGAAGCCGGAACAGGAAATCGTCGCGGCCCACCCGTGGGTCCACGTCGGCAACATGGACCTCGGCTTCACGCTCCGAGCGGACGGATTGACGGCGATCATGCTGGTGACGGTCACGTTCGTCGGCTTCTTCATCGCGGTCTACTCGATCGGCTACATGCGCGACGATCCCGGATATCCGCGCTTCTTCGCGGAGGTGTCGCTGTTCATAGCGGCCATGACACTGCTGGTGCTGGCGGACAACTTTCTGGTGCTCTACGCGGGCTGGGAAGGCGTCGGCCTGTGCAGCTACCTGCTCATCGGCTTCTGGTTCCAGAAACCGTCAGCGGCCGACGCGGCGCGCAAGGCATTCCTCGTCACGCGCCTCGGCGACATGGGCCTGCTGCTGGGGATCATCCTGCTCTGGGTGAAGTCCGGATCCCTCGACTACGACAGGGTCTTCGAGGCGATGAAGGCGCCGGGTATGGACTCCTATTACGTCGCCGCGGCCTGCCTGCTGCTCCTGTGCGGCGCCGTCGGCAAGTCGGCGCAGTTCCCGCTGCACGTCTGGCTGCCGGACGCGATGGAAGGCCCCTCGCCCGTCAGCGCCCTCATCCACGCCGCCACGATGGTCACCGCCGGCGTCTACCTGGTGGCCCGCTGCACCCCCCTCTTCGTCCTGGTGCCCGGGGTGCAACTCGTGGTCGCCCTGATCGGCTGCTTCACCGCCCTTTTGGGGGCGCTGATCGCGCTGACGCAGAACGACCTGAAGCGCGTGCTGGCCTACTCGACGATCAGCCAGCTCGGCTACATGTTCCTCGGCCTGGGCAGCGGGGCGGTGGTGGCCGGCATCTTCCACCTGTTCACGCACGCCTTCTTCAAGGCGCTGCTCTTCCTCGCGGCCGGCAGCGTCATGCACGCGATGGGCGGCGTCATCGACCTGCGCCGCTTCTCCGGCCTGCGCAAACTCATGCCGTGGACCGGCGCGACCTTCCTCATGGGCGCCCTGGCCCTGTCCGGCTTCCCCGGCTTCTCCGGCTTCTGGAGCAAGGACGAGATCATGGCCGGTACGCTGGAACGGTCGGAGGCTCCCGGCCCCTACGCGGCGTGGTACTTGCTGCTGTTTGTCGTCGCCCTGGTGACCGCGGGGCTGACGGCGTTCTACACCTTCCGCGCCTACCTGCTCACCTTCGAGGGCCCCGAGAAGGTCCCCGAGGAGGCCGGCCACCACGCCCACGAGTCGCCGCGGGTGATGACCGTCCCGCTAGTGGTCCTCGCCGCCGGCGCCGTCCTGGTCGGGTTCATGGAGCCGCTGACGCACGTCTTCAGCGACCTGCTGCGGCAGCACACCGCCGGCATCAGCGAGCTGTCCCCGCAACGGCCGGACTACACCGTGATGGCCGTCACCACTCTGTTCGCCCTCGCCGGCATCGCTGGGGCGGTCTACGTCTACAGGCTCCGCGTGGGACTGGCAGACCGCCTGGCCCGGGCGGCACCGGCGCTGTATCAGCTGTCGTTGAACAAGTTCGGCTTCGACGAGATGTACCAGACGTTCGTCGTCAAGCCGCTCGACGGCTTCGCCGAGTTCTGCCGCGTGTTCGACCTGTACGTCCTCGACAAGATCGTGGATATCGTCGGTATGATACCGCGGTTGTTCGGCGCCCTGTTCCGACCGGTGCAGAACGGCCTGGTGCAGTTCTACGCCCTGGCCATGATCCTCGGGCTGACGGTGTTCCTGCTGGCACTGGTGTCGAAACTCAACCCGTGAGGGCGCTCTGTGATTTATCGTTTCGCGCTCGCTTGATCCTGCCGGGGAGAAGGGACTCTCCGGCAGGATCAAGCGAGCGCGAAACGATAAATCACAGAGCCGAGGTTTGTCATGCAAGACTACTCGCCGCTGATCTGGCTAGCGCTGGTCGTGCCCGCCGTCGCCGCCGTCGTCGCCGCCGCCCTCGGCCCGCGCCGCGGCGACCTGGTGCGCTGGGTGGCGCTGGTCGCGACGCTCATCACGCTGGTCCTCGTCGCCGTCATCACGGTCGAGTTCGCCGCCCACCCGCGAGACCCGGACCCGGCCGCCGCGAAGGAGGGGAGGTACTTCGAGCCGATGATGACCACCCAGCGCGTCATCCTGCCCCTGCAAGTGACCGGCCCCGAGCCCGAGCGGAAGCCGGTCGCCATCGAGTTCTACGTCGGCATCGACGGCCTCAACGTCTGGCTGGTGGCGCTGACGGCGGTGCTCATGGTGCCGTCGGTCCTCGTCTCGTGGAAGGCCGTCAGCGAGCGCGTCAACGAGTATTACGCCTGGCTGCTGCTCTTGCAGGTGGGCATGACGGGCGTCTTCGTCGCCTTCGACATCGTCCTCTTCTACGTCTTCTTCGAGCTGACGCTGGTGCCGCTGTTCTTCCTCATCGGCATCTGGGGCGGGCCGCAGCGGCAGCACGCGGCGCGCAAGTTCTTCATCTACACCCTGGCCGGCTCGCTCATCACCCTGCTGGGAGTCTTCGGCGCCGTCCTCGCCTGCCACACGGCGGCCCACGAACTGACCTTCTCCATCCCGCGGCTGGTGGCGATCGTGCAGGAACAACTCGCGACCAGCACGGGCGAGCACCTGGCGTTCTGGCGGTCGGTGCAGCTGTACGTGTTCCTGGGCCTGATGGCCGGTTTTGCCGTCAAGGTGCCGCTGGTGCCGCTGCACACCTGGCTGCCGCTGGCCCACGTCGAGGCGCCCACCGCCGGCTCGGTCCTGCTCGCCGGCGTCCTGCTGAAGCTCGGCACCTACGGCTTCCTGCGCCTGGCCCTGCCGCTGGCCCCCGACACCGCCCTCAGTCTCGGCGTGCCCCTCATCGGCACCCTGGCCGTCGTCGGCGTCATCTACGGCGCCCTCTGCGCCCTCGCCCAGAACGACGTCAAGAAGCTGGTGGCCTACAGCTCGGTCAGCCACCTCGGCCTGTGCATGCTCGGCATGTTCGCGCTGAACGAGACTGGCCTGGGCGGCAGCCTCATTCAGATGATCAACCACGGCCTCTCTACGGGCGGCCTCTTCCTCCTGGTCGGCATGCTCTACGAGCGCTACCACACGCGCCTGATGGCCGACTACGGCGGAATGGCCGCGAAGCTGAAATTACTCGGCGTGTCGATGGTCTTCATCTGCCTGTCGAGTGCCGGCCTGCCGGGGTTGAACGGCTTCTGGGGTGAGGTGCTGTCGCTCATGGGCATTGGCTCGCTACGGGGGTCGCGCGTGTCCGGCGCCTTGCTGTGCGGGCTGGGCGCGACCGGCGTGGTGCTGGGGGCCTGGTACCTGCTGACGATGCTGCGGCGCGTCTTCTTCGGCCCGCTCAAGGAGCCGAGCCACGAGGGGCACGAGCCGGTACGCGACCTCAACGTGCGCGAGTTGGCGGCGCTGGTCCCCATCGGCGTCCTGTGCGTCGCCCTGGGCGTCTACCCGCAGCCGTTCTTCAGCGCCGCCGACCGCGACCTGAAGGTGATGGCGGGCATCGCCGACGCGGCCCGCGCCCGGGCGGAATTGCGCCTCGAGGATCGGGCCGCCGCGCCGGCGCCGGCCGGGGAGGGAGTGCGGTGAACAATCCCGAGACGATCGACGCCCTGACAAACTGGGTGCCGCTGGTGCTGCCGGAAATCCTCCTGGTGGCCGCCGCGTGCGTCCTCTTCCTGGGCGGCACCTTCCGGGCCGGCCGCAATCTCTGGGGCAGCGTGGCCCTGGCCTCGCTGGCCGCCGCCGCCCTGGCCGCCTGGCTGACGCCCGGCCCGGCCGACCCCGGTCCCGCGCAACTCTACGCCGCCCCGGTGCTGCTCGACAGCCTGGCCGTGCTGGTCAAGGGGCTCGCCCTGGCCGGCGGCGGCGTCCTGGTCCTGCTCGGCTGGGACGAGGTGCCCGAGAAACAGGCGGCCGAGTATCACGCCTGCCTCCTGGTCATCGTCGCGGGGACCAGCCTGACCGGCATGGCCAACGAGCTGATTACGCTCTTCCTCGCCCTGGAGCTGATCTCTATTCCGACCTACATTCTCCTCTACCTGCCGCGGCACGACAACGCGGCGCAGGAAGCGTCGCTGAAGTACTTCCTGCTCAGCGTCTTCTCGTCGGCGCTGATGCTCTTCGGCTTCAGCTACCTCTACGGCGTCGGCGGCACCACCAACATCCCGGCGCTGACGCGGGCGCTGGCCACGGTGGAGTCGGGGGCGCTGCCGGCGGCGGCGCTGGTCGCGCTGGTCATGGTGGTGGCCGGCCTCGGCTTCCGCATCGCGGCGGTGCCGTTCCACTTCTACGCCCCGGACGTGTACCAGGGGACCACGGCGGGGGCCGCCGCCCTGCTCGCCTTCATCCCCAAGGTCGCCGGCTTCGTCGCTCTGGTGCGCGTGCTCGGCTTCGCCCCGGAGGGGAGCCTCCTGGAGGCGCTGACCCTGGGCCGGGCCAAGGTCGTGCCCGGCCTGCTGCTGGGGTCGCAGGTCTCGACGCTCTTCTGGATCCTGGCGGCGGTGACGATGACGCTCGGCAACGTGCTGGCGCTGTTGCAGGACAACCTCAAGCGCTTGCTGGCCTATTCGAGCGTGGCCCACGCCGGCTACATGCTCATCGGCCTGGCGGTGGCGCCGTACCTGCGCGGCGTGGACTCGCCGGGGGGCGTCGAGGCACTGCTGTTCTACCTGGCGGCCTACGGGGCCATGACCATTGGCGCCTTCGCCGTGATTTCGTACCTGAATACGCCGCAGCACCCGATCGAAACGGTGGACGACCTCGCCGGCCTGAGCCGCAGTCATCCGGGTGTGGCGCTGCTGATGATGATCTTCCTGTTCAGCCTGATCGGCATTCCGTTGACCGGCGGCTTCGCGGGCAAGTTCCTGCTCTTCTGGGGGGCGATGTCGGTGCCGGTCGATGTCGGCGACCCCAGTTCGCTGGAGCAGGCGCGGCTGTTCCGCATCCTGGCGCTGATCGGGGTGATCAACGCGGCCGTCGGCGCCTGGTACTATCTGCGCATCGTGGCGGCGATGTACCTGCGCAACCCGCTGCGGCCGGCGCAGGGGGGGCGCCGCTGGCCGGCGCTGGCGACGATCGGGATTTGCGCCGTGCTGACCCTGGCGCTCGGCGTGCCGCCGCTGTTGGGACTGCTGGTCGGCGCCGCTCGCGACGCGGTCCCGCACGTCCCGCAGCTGCGGGCCGAACGGTAAGGGCAAGCCGCTTGCGGCTTCGCAGGGCATGCGAAGCCGCAAGCGGCAGGATCGTTCCCATGTCCTCCGCACTCGACGTCCTGGGCCGCTATGCGCTGCCGGCCGCGTCGTTGCAGCCGTTGGGCAACCACGGCGGCTTCAGCGGCGCCCGCCTTTGGCGCGTCGAGGCTGGCACCGCCTCGTTCTGCCTGCGCGCCTGGCCTCCGGATGACCCCACCCCCGAGCGCCTGCGCTGGCTGCACGACCTCATGGCCGCGGCGCGCGCGGCCGGGTTGACGTTCGTCCCCCAGCTCGTTCCGATCGGCGGCGCCACCTTCACCCATCACGCGGGCCGCCTCTGGGAACTAACCGCCTGGCTGCCCGGCCGTGCCGACTTTCACGAGCATCCAGGGCCGGGCCGCCTCCGCGCCGCCTGTGCCGCGCTGGCCCGGTTGCATTCCGCCTGGGCCGGCTTATTCGCCGCGCGGGGCACCTGCCCGGCCGTTGCCCGCCGGCTCGACCGGGCCGGCGAGTGGCTCACCCTCGTGTCCGCCGGCTGGCGCCCGCACCTCGACAAGGGCGATCCCGTGGCCCCGTGGGCGGAGGCGGCCTGGCGCCTGCTGGCCGTGTGGGCCGAGCGCGTCGGCGTCCTGCTGGCCCCGTGGACCGGCCGGCCCTGCGCCCTGCACCCCTGCCTGTGCGACGTCTGGCACGATCACGTGCTTTTCGAGGGCGACGCCGTTTCGGGGATCCTTGATTATGGCAGCGTCAAGGTCGATCATCCCGCCGCGGACCTGGCGCGCCTCCTCGGCAGCCTGGTCGGCGACGACGCGGCCGGCTGGGCCGCCGGACTCGACGCCTACGGGTCGCTCCGTCCCCTTTCGCCGGACGAACAGGCCCTGGCTCGCGCCCTGGACCGCACCGGGGTCATCCTTGCGGCGGCCAACTGGCTGAAGTGGCTGTACCGTGACGCCCGGGTCTTCGACGACCGGCTACGGATCGCCGGTCGGCTCGCGGGGCTCGTCCGACGGTTACAAGCCTGGCCGATCTGATCGGCTCGCCCTCTTGGAGCAGGGCGATTTTCGCTTGATCTTCACCGAATCTACACATAAGCCGGATAATATCACCCTCAACAACTGACACCCGCCGGTCCCCCAGGCGACCGGCCTGCCCAGAGGTGCCTCGTGTCCACACTTTCCTATTCGGCCATCCTTACTGAGCGAAGCCAGAACGGCTTGCAGCCGTCGGACTTCCGGGCGGCCGCTCACAAGTTCGAGGTGCGGCACCTGGCGTTCTGGTACGGCTCGCGGCAGGCGCTTTTCGACGTGTCGCTGCCGGTGCCGGAGCGCTCCGTCGTCGCCCTGATCGGGCCGTCGGGCTGTGGCAAATCGACCTTTCTGCGCGTCCTCAACCGCATGAACGACCTGATCGAGGGGACGCGCCACAGCGGCGACGTGCTCCTCGACGGCGAGGACATTTACACCTCCGGGCTCAACCTCGTGGACCTGCGCCGCCGCGTCGGCATGGTCTTCCAGAAGTCGAACCCGTTCCCGAAAACCGTCTACGAGAACGTCGTGTTCGGCCCCAAGGTGGCTGGCCTGAGCAACCGGGTCCGCCTCATGGAAATCTGCGAGCGCTGTTTGCGCAGCGCCGCCCTCTGGGACGAAGTCAAGGACCGTCTGAACCACTCGGCGCTCGACCTGTCCGGCGGGCAGCAGCAGCGCCTGTGCATCGCCCGCGCCCTGGCGACTGACCCGGAAGTGCTGCTGCTCGACGAGCCGGCGTCGGCGCTCGACCCGGCTTCCACGGCGCGCATCGAGGACCTGATCTTCGAGTTGAAGCGCGATTACACGATCGTCATCGTGACGCACAACATGCAGCAGGCGGCGCGGGTCTCGGACCTGACCGCCTTCTTCTTCCAGGGGAAGCTGATCGAGGCCGGCCCGACCGACCAGCTGTACACGCGGCCCGCCGTCAAGCAGACGGAAGACTACATCACCGGCCGGTTCGGATGATGCCATCGTTTAGCGGCCGCCGTCGATTTATCGTCTCGCGAAACGATGAATCCGCGCCGCCCCGAGGGCGGCGGCTAAACGGGAGATGCCGAATGTCCAAACACCTCGAGCGCGATCTGGACAACCTGCAAAAGGACCTGCTGGCGCTGGCGGCCTCGGTGGAGGAGGCGATCCACAAGGCGATCCGGGCGCTGCAGGAGCGCGACGTACCCCTGGCGAATGAGGTCATCGACGGGGACAGCGACATCGACGAGGAGGAGAACCACGTCGAGGAGGAGTGTTTGAAGGTGCTGGCCCTGCACCAGCCGGTGGCGGTCGATTTGCGCCGGGTGACGTCGGTGTTACAGATCAACACCGACCTGGAGCGCATGGCCGACCTGGCCGAGGACATCGCCGAGCGCGCCGTCGCCCTGGCCCGCTGGCCGGCCATCCCCATCCCCGGCGACCTGCAGCGTATGACCGACCTGACCAGCAGCATGGTGCGCCAGGCGCTGGACGCCTTCGTCAACCTCGACGCCAAGCTAGCCCGCCTGGTGTGCCGGCTGGACGACGAGGTGGACCGCTACAACAAGAGCATCATCGACGAACTGATCCTGCTGATGCAGCGCTCGCCGGACATGGTCGAACCGGGGCTGTCGTTCTTCTCGGCGACGCGGCACTTGGAGCGGATCGCCGACCACGCGACCAACATCGCGGAGGACGTCATCTACCTGGTGGAAGGCGCCATCGTGCGGCATCGGCCGGCCGCGGTGCGCGGGGAGGACTCATAGGGAATGGGGGCAACAACCTTGACCACCGTATCCGCCACGCCGACGACGGGGACGCCGCGCACCCGCGTCCTGGTCATCGAGGACGAGCGGGGGCTGACCGAGGTGCTCAGCTACAACCTCCAGCGCGAAGGGTACGACACCGTCGTGGCCCACGACGGCCAGGAAGGGCTGCGCAAGGCGCAAACCCTGTTGCCCGACCTGATCCTCCTCGACCTGATGCTGCCGGTCATGAGCGGCCTGGAGGTCTGCCGCGAGTTGAAGGCCGGCGAGCGCACGCGCGACATCCCCATTGTGATGCTGACCGCCAAGGCCGAGGAGACCGACCAGGTGGTCGGCTTCTCGCTGGGCGCCGACGACTACGTCACCAAGCCGTTCAGCGTCAAAGTGCTGATGCAGCGGATCAAGGTGCTGCAGCGCCGCCGCGAAGGGGTCAACGACCCGTCTTCGGTGGTCGAGCACCTGGGGGTGCGCATCGACCGGGTGCGGCACCGGGCCTTTGTCAGCGGCAAGGAATTGAGCCTGACGCCGACCGAGTTCCGCTTGCTGGAGTGCATGCTGCGCCAGCCGGGCCGGGCCTTCTCGCGGCACCAGCTCATGGACGCGGCCATCGGCGAAGGGCAGATCGTCCTGGAGCGCACCATCGACGTCCACATCAAGACGCTGCGCAAGAAGATCGGCGACGCCGACCTGATCGAGACCGTGCGCGGCGTCGGCTACCGCTTCCGCGAGGCGCTGAGCTAACTGCGCGTCGGTCTGTTCCGCAACCCTGGGCCGCGCGGCGCGGCTGCGCGGGCAAACTGGGGAGACATTTACGAAAAATGCTTGACTGGCCTTGGCGCGAGGGTTACCGTTACAGGATCGAACTCGCATCGTGGTAGACCACGGTATCGGTAACTCTTCCGCTGCACTGAGGCTTGGGAGAGTTGTTCGGTTTCCTGTCGGCTAAGCCTGTCGCTGCATGAACGATCTTCGTGAAGTCTGCTTCAGGTCTGTGGCAACGCCGCCGCCGTCCGTAACGAGCTTGGAGCGGCCCGCAAGTCCGGGTGCTCCCCCCCCTGGAGAATGCATCATGTTTGGACACGACACGTTTGCTAATGGCGGTGCCGCCCTGTTATTACCCTCCGAGGCCCCGCACGTCGATCTCGCCGACCTGGGCGGGCGCGCCCTGCGCAGCAGTCCCTACCTGGCGCTGCGCAAGGTCGGCTGCGAATGCCAGGACGGGGTGCTGACCCTGCGCGGCTGCCTGCCGACCTACTACCTCAAGCAGGTGGCCCAGTCGATCGTCGCCCGGGTCGAGGGCGTGCGCCAGGTTGTCAACGAGATCGACGTGGTTTGTCCGGGAATGCATCCGGCGCAACGAGTCTGAGTCGGGACGACCAGGGAAGACACGAATCCGATGCGGCGGCGCGGGCGGGCAGGAACAGGAGCCGCCCGCGCCCCCGGCGCCTTTCCGGGGGCGGTCAGGCGCGGTGTTTGCCGAAGGCGAGGGTGCCGGGGACGCGCTCGTCGAGCCAGAAGCCCAGGAGCAGCGTGAGGTAGTACAGCGGCGAGAGGTAGGAGCCCGAGCCGCCGAACGTGGGCAGCACGACGTACTGGTAGAGCGGTGTCCCGGCCGCGGACCAGATGACGGAGTTCCAGACCACTTCGTTGACCGGGCCGCTGACCACGAGGAACAGGCCGCGGTAAAGCCAGCGGCGCGGGCCGACGACCCCGGCCCGGTTCTCGCACAGTAAATAGACGGAGCAGTTGCCTCCGAGCACGGCGAAGACCATGCCCCAGCCGGCCAGGCTGGTCGTCTCCCAGAAGAGCGGCGTGATGCGGTAGGCCCACAGGCGGACGTTGAGGCCCAGGAACGCCAGGCCGCCCAGGACCTCGCACGGGATCCACGCCAGCAGTGCCACCACGCTGGTCGCCACACAGCGTACCCACAGCGGCGCCCGGCCCGCCCTGGGCCGGAACACTTTCCCGCCACGCGGCGGCAAACAATCGGTCGAAGCGGACATATTCTCCTTCCTCGGGCATCTGGGGTCGCTTGCGGCTTCGCACGTCCTGCCAAGCCGCAAGCGGCGTCGGCTACACGGGCACCAGGCGCAGCACATCGAGCCACTGGTGCTGTTCGAGGTTGACGCGGTCGATGGTGTTGGGCTCGTCGGCCCACAGCCCCAGGCCGACCATCACCGGCTGCCGGCCGGCCTGGGCGCGCCCCGCCAGCAGCACCCAGCGCGACGGCTCGCCGCGCCCCGCCGCCTTCCGCGTGTGCCGGTGGAACGCCGCCGTGAACCCGTGGTGGCTCATCTGCGGCGGCCAGACGCGTACCCGCGGCCGGTCGGTCTGCGCCGCCGCCCCCAGCCCCGGCACCACCTTGTCCAGCAACTTCTCCACCGCCGTCGCGTCAATGGTCGCCTCCCGCCCGACCCCGGCCACCACGACCAGCCGCAGCCGGGCGGGCTGGTGGTAGACCGTCAGCTGCCGTTGGCCCACCGGCCGCGTCGGCAGCGGGCACTCGTCGAGGTTGACGTCCAGCTCGCGGTCCCAGGCGTCCGACTCCTTCGCCCGGCCGAACAGCGCCCGCCACAGCTTCCGCACCAGCAGCAGCAGCACGATCAGGAGGAGCACGCCCACCCCGGCCACGACGGCCCACGCGGGGACGCCGTCGGGGAGGATCGACTGCAACTGGTCGAGCGGGTCAGACGAGTCGGCGAACGGGGCTGCGCGCATGGCTGGTCTCGGTGATCGCGGGACGGCGGTGGATCGCGACGCCCCTATAATGGTCTGAACAACGCCCCCGACGATCAAGGTCCGACCTTCAAGGAGCCGTCGATGCTTCCCCTCCTCGCCGCCCTCGCCCTGGCCGCCGAACCCGCCCCCCCCGAGTGGGCCAAGCCCGAGAGCGAACACCTCAGCAACGTCCGACAGCTCACGCGCGATTTCGTTCGCGCCGGCGAAGGCTACTTCTCGCCCGACGGCAAGACCATCATTTTCCAGGCCGAAGAGAAGGACAGTGGCAACCCGTTCTACCAGATCTTCACGATGGACCTCGCCGGCGGAAAGGTCACCCGCGTCAGCCCCGGCGTCGGCAAGACGACCTGCTCCTTCTTCCGCCCCGACGGCAAGAAGATCATCTTCGCCAGCAGCCACCTCGACCCCGACGCCAAGGCGAAGTACGCCGAGGAATACAAGCTGCGCGACGACGACAAGAAGGCCGGCCGACACCGCCGTTACAAGTGGGACTTCGACCCGCACATGGCCATCTTCGAGGCCGACCCTGACGGCGAGCACCTGAAGCGCCTTAGCGACGCCAAGGGCTACCACGCCGAGGGCAGTTACTCGCCCGACGGCCGGCAGATCGTCTTCTGCTCCAACCGCTCCGGCGCCGAGGACCTGGAGCTGTACGTTATGGACGCCGACGGCAAGAACGTGCGGCAGCTGACGCACGCGCCGGGCTGCTACAACGGCGGCCCGTTCTTCTCGCCCGACGGCAAGAAGGTGATCTTCCGTAGCGACCGCAAGAAGAAGGACCACCTGCAGCTGTACGTCATCGACGCCGACGGCAAGAACGAGAAGGCGCTGACCGACGACCTCAACTGGGTCAACTGGGGGCCGTACTGGTACAAGGACGGCAAGCACATTATCTACGCCGGCGCCGACCACAGCAACCCGGCGGTACGGCCCAACTACGACCTGTACTGGATGAATATCGACACGGGCAAGAAGGTGCGCATCACCTATGCCCCGGGGGCTGACATTCTCCCCGTCTTCAGCCCGGATTACAAGAAGCTGATGTGGACCTCGACGCGCGACGGGCGCGGGCCGGCCCAACTGTACCTCGCGGACTTTACGCCGCCCAGGGACGAGGATTGACCGATGAACTCACTTGAGCGGCGGCCCACGATTCATCGTTTCGCGACACGATGAGATTTATCGTTTCGCGACACGATAAATCGTGGGCGGCCTCCCAACCGAGACGATTAGAACGTGTTCACCAGCCGCCCGTCCTCGGCGGCCAACTGCCGGGCCAGGGTGTACTGGTGATAGTGCATGAGGCACTTGAACAGGTAGAGGACGAGGACGTTGGCGTCGGGCCGCGACTTCAGCAGTCGCCAGAGCCGCTTGCGGTACTCGCGGCGCAGGTCCCCCTCGGGGATGTTGCGCATCAGGCGGACGAAGAGGACGACGGCGCTGACCAGGTTCTTCGTCTGCATGGTCAGCCACGACCAGGGGTGCCGCCGCCAGTAGCGCCTCACGCCGGCCCCGTAGGGCATCCGCTCCTTGAGGTACAACTCCTCCAGGCGGGCGAAGTACGCCTCCGGCTCGTAGAGGTCGCGCATCACCTTGACGTAGCCATCGCGCAGCTCCTCGCGGCTCATCTGCAAGGGGATGACGTTGGTGCCGTACTCCGGCTCGTCGGCCGAGTCGAGGCGGCCCTCCTCGGCCAGGCGGGCGTGCAGCGGCGTCTTGGGGATGGCCGCGAGCATGCCGACCATGGCGGTGGCGATGCGGGCCTCCTTGAGGAACTGCCGCTGGGCGTCGAAGATGGTCGTGTCGTCGTTGTCGAAGCCGACGATCATACCGCACCAAACCTCGATCCCCGCCCGCTGCACCTTGTGGACGCGCTCCAGGATCGTCCCCACCGGGCGGACGTTTTGAAACTTCTTGGTCTCGCGGAGGGACTTTTCGTTGGGGCTCTCGATGCCGATGAAGACGCTGATGATGTTGGCGTCCACCATCAGCCGCAGCAACTCGTCGTCCTCGGCCAGGTCGAGCGAGGCCTCCGTGAAGAAGTCGAACGGGTAGCCGTTGGCCTCCTGGTAGGCGATCAGGTCGCGCAGCAGGACCTTGACGGCCTTCTTGTTGCCGATCAGGTTGTCGTCCACGATGAAGGCGATCTCGATCTTCTGGGCGCGCAGCGCCTCCAACTCGGCGATGACCTGGGCGCTGGTCTTGAGGCGCGGCCGGCGGCCGAAGGTGACGATGATGTCGCAGAACTCGCACTGGAAGGGGCAGCCGCGCGAGAACTGCACGCTGCCGAACAGGTAGTGCCGCATCTTCAACAGGTCGAAGCGCGGCGTCGGTACCTTGGTCATGTCGGTCTTCTCGGCCTGCTCGTAGCGCGGCGCGTGCCGGCCCTGCTTCCAGTCGCTGAGGAATTGCGGCCAGGTTTCCTCCGCCTCGCCAATGAAGATGACGTCGGCCAGGTCGCCGAAGTAATCCTCCTGCACGGTGACCCACGGCCCGCCGACGACGGTGAAAACGCCGCGCCGCTTCAGCTCGGTCAGGATTTCGTGCATCCGGTGCCGCTGTACGCTCATGCCGGTCAGGCCGACGACGTCGGCGCGGGCCAGGCGCTCCCAGTTAAGGGCCTCGACGTTTTCGTCGATCAGGGTGACGGTGTGCTCCCCGGGAGTGAGGGCCGCCAGGAGCGGCAGGCAGGCGACGGGGAGGTTGGCGCGCTTGCCGACCAGCGGCAGGGCGTGCTCCATGCCCCAGTAGGACACCTCGAAGCGCGGGTTGATGATGACGATGTCGGCCATGACGCCGGCCCTCTGTGCCGAAAGGGACAACCGAGCCGAAGCGGATTACCACGCGAGGGCAAACCGCTCAAGATCAACCCGGCCGCTTGCGGCTTAGCGTTCGCTCCGTGAGAGTTGCGCGAACGCTAAGCCGCAAGCGGCACGAACCGATGTGGTGCGAATTGCCGGTCTCGCCTATAATCACGGCCACGTTGGGGAGGTGGTGCGTGCCCGAACTGCCCGAAGTCGAAACCGTGGTGTGCGACCTGCGGCCGCTGCTGGTCGGCCGACATCTCGGATCGGTCCGGGTGAGCAAGCAGCGCCTGCGCCGCCCCTGGTCGAAGTCGTGGGCGGCCCTCCTGGACGGCCGGCGCGTCGAGGCCGTGGCCCGCCAGGGGAAATGGATCGTCCTGGCCCTGGACGAAACGGTGCGCCTCGTCTTTCACCTGGGGATGACCGGCCAGCTGAGGGTGGTATCCGCCGCGGAACCCGTGGCGAAGCACACGCACCTGGTGATCGACCTGGACGGCGGCCAGGAACAGCTGCGCTTCCGCGACGTGCGCCGCTTCGGCAGCGCCACGGTCTTCCCGGATGGGCCGGCGCTGGCCCGATTCCTCAAACAATCGGGCCTGGGGCCCGAGCCGTTGGACCTCGACGCCGCGACCTGGCGCCAGAAACTGGGTCGCACCGACCGCTGTCTGAAGGCGGTCCTCCTCGACCAGCGCGTGGTGGCCGGCGTGGGCAACATCTACGCCGACGAGTCGCTCTTCGAGGCACGCTTGCACCCCGCGCGGAAGGCGAGCGGCCTGAGCGCCGCCGAGGTTGGGCGGCTGGGCCGGGCGGTGGCGACGGTGCTGCGGCGAGCCATCGAGCGGCGCGGCTCGACCATCCGCGATTACGTCGGCGCCTCGGGCCAGCGCGGCGGCTACCAGGACGAGTTTCGCGTGTACAAGCGCACGGGCCAGTCCTGCCCCCGCTGCGACACCCCGATTGAGGCGGTGCGCCTGGCGGGGCGATCGACGCACTATTGTCCCAACTGTCAACGGAGGCAGTAGTCCGTACTGAGTACTGAGTACTGAGTGCCGAGTACTGGAGACGCATGTCCTACCGCGCCTTCAAGCACCTGATCGGCGAGACGAGCCTGGAGCGCAAGTGCCGTTACCTCTTCGGCGGCTTCATTCTGGCCCTGATCAGCCTTAGCTTCTACCTGTACCTGCGGCAGACCGAGCACTTGGCCTACCTTCAACTGGCCACCAGTTCGCGGCTGCTGGTGCCGGCCCTGGTCGCCGAACAGCACCACCCCGAGCCGGACGAGAAGAAGGCCGCCGCGGTCGAGCGGGCGATGGCCGACGTCCGCAGCTATTGGGATGTCAAGGCCTTCTCCAAACCCGGCAATGCCTACGAGCGCCGCTTCATCAAGCCCGACGACCCGGAGAAGAAGCCGCAAGACGGCGCCGGCTACCAGCGCCTGCTCCAGTTCCAGAACGACCCCGCCGCCGACGATTATAACGAGCAGGCCCTGTCCCAGGGCAAGAACCACTACTACGCCGCCATCCGCGCCAGCGAGTCGTGCGTCGGCTGCCATCACAACGCCAAGGGCGGGGAGCTGAACCGGGGCGACCTGATCGCCGTCCTCAAGATCGAGATGACGACGGGGGAAATCGAGGACGCCGTCCAGCGCAACCGGGCCTGGCTGCTGACCACGGGGGTCATCACCGCCTTCCTCATCATGGGCGGCAGTTACATCATCGTCCGCTACGTCATCGTCAAACCGGTCAAGCACCTCAAGGAAGTCAGCGACGCCATCTCCGCCGGCGAGTTGAACGTGCGCAGTGAGATTCAGACCGGCGACGAATTCGAGGACCTCAGCCACGCCTTTAACCGCATGCTGCGCAACCTCGTCAGCATGCAGGATCGGCTGCGCAAGGTGAACGCCGACCTCGACCGCAAGGTGGACGAACTGGCCCAGGCGAACATGGCCCTGTACGAGTCCAACCGCCTCAAGGGCGACTTCCTGGCCACCATGAGCCACGAACTGCGCACGCCGCTGAACAGTATCCTTGGCTTCAGCGAGGTCCTCGTCTCGAGCAACGGCCTGACCGAGAAGCAGCAGCGCTGGGTGCGCAACATCCAGTCGTCGGGCGAGCGGCTGCTGAACCTGATCAACGACATCCTCGACCTGGCAAAGATCGAGGCCGGCAAGATGCAGGTGCGGCTGTCGGAGTTCAGCGCCTCCGACGTCTGCGAGGGGCTGCTGGCGATGTTCCGGCCGCTGGCCGAGAAGAAGAACATTGAGCTGCGCCACCAGCTCGACCAGGGCATCCCGCTGCTGCGCCAGGACGTGGTCAAACTGCAGCAACTCCTCTCCAACCTGCTGTCCAACGCCATCAAGTTCACGCCGGAGGGCGGCCGCGTCCTGCTCCGGGCGGAGGCCGACCCGCTTTGCATCGTCCTGACGGTGACCGACACCGGCGTGGGGATCGCCCCGGAGGAGCAGGAGTTGGTTTTCGAGAAGTTCCGCCAGTCGGGCAACCCGATGACGCGCGAGCACGCCGGCACCGGCCTCGGCCTGTCGATCGTGCGCGAGCTGTCGAAATTGCTCGGCGGCGAGGTGACGTTGCAGAGCGAGTTGGGCCGCGGCAGCACGTTCACGGTGCGCTTACCGCTGCAGCTGAGCGAGGAGCCGCGGCTGGAGTTCGACCTGGCGCACGAGGGGATCGATCTGTCGAAGGCCCAGCGCGTGGACGTTCGGCTGTACGCCGGTGCGACGGCGCCGGCGACCCGGCTGGACGGCCCGGCGGACACCAAGGTGGAGGGGAAATAAAGCGAGCCCGGGGCGCCCGCGCGGGCGATTCGTTCCCTCGCGGGCGCCCCGGGCCCCGCCGCCGCGCTCGGCGGGGCGGGAGCGTCATGGGCTGGTGCCGCTGGCCGTGCGCGTCGAGGACGAGTTGCATTGCCCGTAGTAATCGACGAGCTTATCTTGCAGGTACTTGTAGGCCCGCTCGCTGCCCGGGGTGGCGGGGGCGAACTTCAGGCCGTTGCCGCTCATGTTCTTGACGAGTTCGGCGACGGTCTTGCCCCTGGCGGCGAGCTTGCCGTTGACGTAGTCTGTGGCGTCGGGGCCCGAGAGCGCCCTGACCGCCTTGGTGAGCATCTGCAAGTAGTTCTTGGCTTCGATGTACTGCGACGGCGTCATCTCGCCGATCTGCGCGCCGAGCGTTTCGGTCATCTTGTTCAGGTCGTCCTGGAGGTTCTTCAGCAGACCCGAGGTGACGGGACCGTTGCCGGCCTGGCTAATGGCCCGATCGAGGTTGCGCGCGACCGCCTGGCAATCCTCGGTGAACTCGGACCCCGTCAGCCCGAGCGGCCAGGTGAGCCGGTCGCTCTTGAGCAGGCCGGGGTTGGCGCCGGCGCCCCCGGTGACGTTGATCAGTTTCAGCATTTCTTCGCTGAGAGTAACGGGCTCTCCGCGGGCCGGCGTCTGCTTGAGGCTGTCGAGGAGGATGTTGAGCGAGATACCGTCGAGGACTTCACCCCCCGGGGCATTGAGGGCGGCGCGGACGTTCAGCTTGCGCTGGCGCTCCATGTCGTCCAGCCAGGTGGGGGTGTTGGCGCGCTCGTAGAGGAACTCGTCGAAGGCCTTGCGGCGATTGTCGAGGTGGGCCGACTTGACCTGCTCGCGGAGCACGTTGGCTTGCTGGTTGTTGATGCGGAACCTGCCGTCGGCGTTGATGACGCTGGCCGCCCCCTGGAGGAAGCCGCTGTACGGGTCGTAGGAGGGATAGTACGAACTCCCGTAGCCCGTGTCCGAGTAGCCGGGGCTGTAGCCGGGACTGTAGCCGGGGCTGGTGGCCGCCGCGGGGTTGTTCATGATCGTGCCGGCGCCGTAGTAGGGGCCGTACGGCGTGTACGGCGTGTACGGCGTGTTGACGATCTGCGGATAGGGGTTGTAGCCCAGGGCGTAGGGCGGCACCTGGGACATCGCCCGGCCATAAAGGGCGATGTTGAAGGCGGCCTGGCGCGAGAGGCCATACGGGTCGTAGTAGTTGTAGGGGTTCAAGGTGCCGCCGACACCCGGGGGGCGTCCGTGAGCCGGCGCGGCCAGCACCAGGACCAGCAAGGCGACGCCGAAGGCCGCCAGGGTCAACCGTTTCACGCTGCACATGCGACGGACCTCCCGGAACAGGGGACGAAACTTAACGATCCTTCTTGCGGACCGAACCCCGGGCGCCCGGGGATGGAGTTGCGACCCCACCAAGGACGGGATAGACTCTGCTATCGTCATCCTATGCAGCCCCGTCCTCCAAAGCAAGCAAGTTCAGCGCCCCTTTCTTCGCCCCCGCTCCCTCGGGCGCCCGGCGCCGTCCCGGCGGCGCGGGGACGGGCGAATGGAGACGATTTCGCCAAAATCTCCAGCGAATCGGCGCCGAGCCGGCGTACAATGAGTAAGGCGTCGGGTCGGGCCGGGCCGGGCCGGCGCAGGCGCGCGGAAAAATGGGCAACCCCACCCTTGGTTTACGCGCGTATAATAGTAACATACTAAAGCCGCTTCAGAGGCCTCACGGCACATCCCCGGCGCAGAGAAGGGTGGGGCGAGTGGTGGGGCGCCCTCACTTGATGATCGTGGCTCGCGCTTGCCGATGCCGTCGGACCCGCTCAGGGCACCGGCGGCAGTGATTTTTTACGCCCCCCCTGAAGAGGCCCCGTGATCGACGAGACCAACAGGACCGACTGATGAGACGGACTAGCAATAAAGCCGCTGGAAAGGACGTCCGGCCGGAACAACCCCTGGCTTCGCCGCTTCGCCTTCCCCCCGAGGACGAGAAGCGGACGTCCGCGCTGTGGGACGATTCCCCTTCCTCCTTCGGCCAGGAAGAGGTTGCGCCCGCGGAGCTGGACGAGGAGGCGCCGGCCGCCCTGGAAGGACATGAGGAAGAGAACGCCCCCGACGACGCCCTGGGCCTCTACCTGCGGCAAATGGGAGCCATTCCGCTGCTGACCCGCGAGCAGGAGTTGGCCCTTGCCCAGCGCCTCGAACAGAAGCGCAACCGCTACCGCCGGGCCGCCCTCCTCAACTGGCGCACCCTGCGCAAGGTCGTCGAGACCTTCCAGCGCATCCAGGCCGGGCAGCTGCCGATCGACCCGAACATCGACGTGGTCACGACGCTCAACCTGAGCCGCGACAAGATTCTCGCGCGCATGCCGCACAATCTCGGCACGCTCCAGCCTCTGCTCGACAAGTCCGAGACGAAGTTCACTGAGTTCCTGCGCGAGCGCACCAGCGTGCGCCGCGGCCGGATGCGCCGCGAGTTGTGGCTCCTCCTCACCAAGTCCGTGAAGCTGGCCGAGGAACTGTCGCCGCGCATTGAGCTGCTCGACAAGTGGACCGACGAGCTAGTCGAGGTGTCCAAGAAGATGAACGGCTTGGACGAGGCCATCGACGTCGGCGACCGCACCGCCGCCGACCGCGAGCGCTCCACGCGGCTGAACAAGGAGTTGCGCGACCTGATGCACCTGGTGCAGACGACGCCGGAAGACCTCAAGCAGATGGTGGTCGTCCTGCTCAAGCGGCGCAAGCACTACCAGCAGGCGCGGCGCGAACTGGCCGAGGGGAATCTGCGGCTGGTGGTGTCGATCGCCAAGCGCTATCGCGGTCGTGGACTGCCGTTCTCGGACCTGATCCAGGAAGGGAACCGCGGCCTGATGCGGGCGGTGGACAAGTACGAGCACCGGCTCGGCTTCAAATTCGGCACCTACGCGACGTGGTGGATCCGTCAAGGCATCACCCGGGCCCTGGCCGACCACGCCCGCACCGTGCGCGTGCCGTGTCACCAGGTCGGGACGCTGGCGGCGATCGAACGCGTCCGCGGTGAGCTTTCGGTGGCCAACGGCCGAGAGCCGAGTGTGGAAGAGATCGCGGCGGCGCTGGGCGTATCGACTGAGGAGACGCAGTCGCTGCGGGTGGTGTCGCGTCACCCGGTCAGCCTGCACGAGCCGCTCGGCGGCGACGGCGAGCGCGCCCTGGAAGATTTCCTCGACGACCCCGACGCGACCAACCCCGGCAAGGCGGTCGATCAGCACCTGCTGCGCGAGCGCATCGGCGAGGTGCTGCGGTCGCTGACGCCGCGCGAGCGCGAGGTGATCGAGCTGCGCTTCGGCCTCCGCGACGGGCACCCGCGCACTCTCGAAGAGGTGGCGCGGGCTTACGGCATCACCCGGGAGCGCATCCGCCAGATCGAGGCGCGCGGACTGCTGAAACTGCGCCAGCCGGTCCGGCGGGAACGTCTCGCCGATTTCGCCGAGGTGGAATGACAGCCGCTTGCGACTTCGCAATCGTTCCTGCGAAGCCGCAAGCGGCAAGAGGGTTGTTGATACCGTTTCTAAGCCGCAAGCGGCTCGTTAGTTCGGCGCCTCGTTGTCGTTCTCCAATTCCTCTTCCAGGTCGTGCGCCTTTTCGTGGGCGTTCTCCTGGGTCACCTGATCGGCCCGCACCACCGAGCCGTGTTTGCGCGGCTGGGCGGCCTGTTGTTCGGCCGGCCCTGGGCTGTCGTCAGGCCAGAGGGATGGCTTGGTAACACAGCCCGCGGCGAGCAGGGCGCTCAGTATCACGCCGTAAAGCGCCGTCTTCATGGCTTCACCTCCCGCACGCTAACGCTGCCCGGATCGCCGTCGCCGGTCCGTCGGGTAGGCGACGACTCCGCCGGCTCCTCGTCGGACTCGGCGCCCGGCAGGTTCCTGGTGCGCTCCAGGTAAACCTCCCAGGCGCGCTGGTCCAGTTGCAGGGCCTTGCGTTCGAGGTCCTCGTCGCGTGTCTCACGGGCGACCTCGCGCAGCCGCAGGCAGACGTCCTGGCGGCGTCGCAATTTCGCCTGTTCCAGGGCGCGGTAGTGGGCGGCGCTTTGGGATCGTGCGGAAGGCCGAGGCGCCGGGGCATCGGCCTTTGCTGGGCCGTCCTTGTCCCGGGTCTTCTCCGGCGGCTTCGGGGCCGGTTTCTTGTCGTCGCCGCCGAGTAAGCGCGTGATGAACGGGTTCCAGCCGTCCCGCGGCCGGGCGGCAGGGTCGGGACCAGCGGCCGCCTTGCTCTTCGTGCTGCCCTCGTCGTCGTCATCGTCCGGCGGGGGCGCCGCTGCCGACGCCGCGGTCAAGCCGAGCGCCAGCAGCAGCACCGCACACCCCCAGAGCCCCAGTTTGCGCATGGCTCCCCTCCGATACGCCTCAGGTCGGCGGCCCGTCCCCCGACAGGCCGTACGACGTTCGTGTTCAGGACGTGAGAGGCGGGGCGTATGCCACAAAGTCGCCCACGTGTCCAGACGACTTTTCCCGATTTGTTGAAGGATGCGGCGGGGAGGAGGAATGACGACGGATTCGCGTGCGCTCCCCCGGGCCGCGGATTGCAAGCGGGTCGCGGTCTGTGCTACAAAGGATAGCGGCCCCGCGATCGCCCAGGAGGCTCCTCGAAGCGCGAGACATGAAAAAAGGCGTGCCGGTGTCGCCGGGAGTGGCCGTTGCCCGCGCGTACTGCGTGGACGAGGTGTTGGCCCGCCGCGAGCCGCTCAAGCTGGACGAAGCCGCCCTCTCCGGCGAAATCAGCCGGTTTGACCGCGCCTGCGCCGGCGCCGCCGAGGAACTGGACGCCATCGTCACCCGCGTCTCGCAGCAGCTGGGCGAGGACGAGGCGGCCATCTTCCGCGCCCACCGCTTGCTCCTGCGCGACCCCGCCTTCGTCGGCAAGGTCAAGTCGATCATCCTCAACCGTCACGTCGATGCCTCCACCGCCCTGCACGAGACGCTGGAGGAGTACACGCAGTTGTTCGCGCGCATCGAGGACGAGTACCTGCGCGAGCGCATGACCGACCTGCGCGACGTGGCCGCGCGCATCACGGCGCAGCTGGCGCTGCAGGCCGGTCAGTGCCTGGTGCCGACCGACGAGCCGGTGATCATCGTGGCTCCCGAGATCCTGCCGTCGCAGGCGCTGGCCTTCCACCGCCTGCGCGTGGCCGGCATCATCACCGAGGCGGGGGGCGCCACCGGCCACGCCGCCATCCTGGCGCGGTCGCTGGGCATCCCGGCGGTGTCGGGCCTGCGCGGCATCCTGCGCGAGGTCCACACCGGCGACCTGCTCGCCCTGGACGGCCGCGAGGGCCACGTCCTGCTCAACCCCGGCCCCGAGGTCGAGGCGGCCTACCGCAAGCTGCAGCGCGAATACGTCAACCTGCGCGACCGCCTCATCGAGAACCGCGACCTGGAGGCCGTCACCCCCGACGGCACGGCCATCGAGTTGCTGGCCAACGTCAACAGCCCCGCCGACTCCGAAATGGCGGTGCGCGTCGGCGCCGCGGGGGTCGGGTTGTACCGCACCGAGTACCTGTTCCTGGCCCACCCGACCGTGCCCAACGAGGAGGAGCAGCTGGCCGCCTACCGGGCGGTGATCGAGGCGGCGCCCGGCCGCAGCTTCACCATCCGCACCCTCGACCTGGGCGGCGACAAGCACGTCCCCTACCTGGGCACCCACCGCGAGCCCAACCCGTTCATGGGCTGGCGCAGCATCCGCCTGACGACCGCCTACCCGGAGTTCTTCCAGACGCAGCTGCGCGCCATCCTGCGGGCCGGCGCCCACGGCGAGGTCAACCTCCTCTTCCCGATGATTTCCACCCTGGAGGAGGTGCTGCGCCTCAAGCGGATGGTGCGGCGGACGCGGCAGGCCCTGGCGCGCGAGGCGGTGGCGTTCGGCGAGCACATCCCGCTGGGGGTGATGCTGGAGGTGCCGGCGGCGGCCCTGTGCGTGGACGCCCTGCTGGACGAGGTCGATTTCGTCAGCATCGGCACCAATGACCTGATCCAGTACCTGATGGCCGCCGATCGCGACAACCCGAAGGTCGCTCACCTGTGCGAGCCGTTCAACCCGGCGCTGATGAAGATCCTCAACCTGGTCATCGGGGCGTGCAACCGGCACGGCAAGCCGGTGACGGTGTGCGGCGAGATGGCCGGCCGGCCGCGCTGCGTGCTGCCGCTTCTGGGCATGGGCCTGCGCCGCTTCAGCATGAGCCCGGCCTTCGTGCCGTCGATCAAGGAGATGGTACGGCGCACCTCGATCGCCGCCGCCCGCGAAGTAGCCGAGCGCGTGCTGACGATGAACACCATCGGCGAAGTGCGCGGCTACCTGACGCGCAAAGTGCGCCAGCTGTGGCCGAACGTGACGATACTCGACATGAACAAGTAATCATTCAGCCGCTTGCGGCTTAGCGTTCGCTTCATCGGGGTGACGCGAACGCTAAGCCGCAAGCGGCAGGAGCGCCACTCCGCCTTGACCCGTCCGCGTGCCGCGTGCTACAAGGTCCCGACTTGTCTCGACCGCGCCACCGGTCCGCCCGCGCAGCCGCGGGCGGCCGCCAACCCCAGGGACGGGGTGTGTCATGATCCGTCAGCGCAGCCAGATCCTGTGCGCCTGGTTCCTCCTCTGGGACCTGATCCTGACCGCGGCGGCGTGGGTCGGGGCCTACTACTTGCGCTTCCAGACGGGCTGGATCCCGGTGACCAAGGAGCCGCCCGAGGCCTACCTGTGCTGGATCAACCTGCCGCTGGTGGTGGTGCTGGCGGCCGTCGCCTACCGCCTCACCGGCCAGTACGCCGTCCACCGCCTGCGCCGCTTCCGCGAGGAGGTCGTCTGCGTCCTCAAAGGGACGGCGCTGCTGTCGCTGCTGGTCCTGGCGACGACGTTCTACCTGCACGACCCCTACGAGTCGCGGGTCACGATGGTCCTCTTCTCGGTGCTGGCCGGCCTGCTGGTGCTGACGGCCCGGCGGCTGAGCTGGTCGGCGATCCGCCATCTCCGCAGTCGCGGCTACAACCAGACCCACGCCGTCATCGTCGGCACCGGCCGCGTGGCCCGCAAGACGGCGCTGGCCCTGCGCCACGCCAGCTGGATGGGCATCAAGACCATCGGCTTCGTCGAGGACCGCCAGGACCGCTGGACCAGCGACCTGAACCTGCTGGGCACCTTCGCCGAGTTGCCGGAGCTGATCAAGAAATACGAAATTGCTCACGTGTTCATCGCCCTGCCGCTGGGCCGTTACGACGACGCCCGGCGGGTGTTCGACCTGCTGTCGCAGTCGCTGTGCGAGGTGCGGCTGGTGGCCGACGTGCCGGACCTGGCGGGGCTGTCGCTGACGACGACGAACCTCGACGGCCTGCCGGTCATCGGCCTGCGCGAGAGCCCGCACTTCGGCCTCAACGTCGTGGTCAAGCGGGTGATGGACGTGGCCCTGGCCCTGCTCGGCCTCCTGGTGCTGTCCCCCGCGATGCTGCTGATCGCGCTCTTGGTGAAGCTGACGAGTCCCGGGCCGGTCTTCTTCCGGCAGGAGCGGTGCGGCCTCAACGGCGAGTCGTTCGGGATGCTGAAGTTCCGCAGCATGCGCGTCGATGCCGAGGCCCAGACGGGGGCGGTGTGGGCCCAGAAGGACGACCCGCGACGGACGCGCCTGGGGACGTTCCTGCGCAAGACCAGCCTGGACGAATTGCCGCAGTTGTTCAACGTGCTGATGGGCGACATGAGCCTGGTCGGCCCGCGGCCGGAGCGGCCGGTGTTCATCAAGCAGTTTCAGAAAACGATCCCGAACTACATGGTGCGGCACTGTGTCAAGGCCGGCATCACCGGCTGGGCGCAGGTCCACGGCTGGCGCGGCAACACCTCGTTGCGGAAGCGCGTCCAGTACGACCTGTACTACATCACGCACTGGACCCCGTGGCTCGACCTGCGCATTATGTGGATGACCGTGTTCCACGGACTGTTCCACCGCAACGCCTACTAAGCGGCGGACCCCTTGACGAGGGTCGCGACGGGCCTACCATGAGGAAGGTAGTAGAGCGAGTAGACTCTGCCGTTGCCGAAGTGGCGGAACTGGCAGACGCGCCAGGTTCAGGACCTGGTTCCCTTAACGGGAGTGGAGGTTCGAGTCCTCTCTTCGGCACCTTACAGGGCAAGGACTTACGGAAAACCGGAGTCCTTGCCCTGCTTCGCGCGCCTCGCAAGTTTCCGCCATTTTTCGCCAACAGGGTATAATCAGGGCGTTTCCGTAGGGGAGACGCGACATGGCCGGCATCCGCAAAAAAGGCGACGGTTACCACTGCACCTTCCGCTTTCAGGGGAAGCGGTACTACTTCGCCATCGGCAACGTGCCCGAGGCTCAGGCCCTCGCCAAGGGGGCCGAGGTGGACGAGACGCTCGGGCTGATCGAGCGCGGACGGCTCACCGTTCCGGATGGGGTCGCGCTGGAAGAGTTCGTGGCCGCTGGCGGAAAGGTCCGGGCGGTTTCCGCCAGGCCCGAGACGGTCACGGCCCGCCAGTTGTTCGACCACTACCTCGCCACGCACGCCAACGGCACCATCGAGGCCAACTCGCTGGGCACCGCCCGCAGTCACCTGAACCAGTTCGCCGAGACGGTGGGCGAGCGGTTCCGGGTCCAGTCGCTTACGCTGCTCGACCTACAGGGCCACGTCGAGCGCCGCCGCAAGAAGGGCGTCTCGCCGGTGACGTTGAAGAAGGAGGTCGCCACGGTCCGGGCCTGCTGGAACTGGGCCGTTCACGGCGGCGTCATCAAGGGCGTCTTTCCCGGCAAGGGGCTGCGGTTCCCCAAGGAGGAGGAGAAAGAGCCGTTCCGCACCTTCGCCGAGATCGAGGCTGTCATCGCGGCGGAAAACCCCGACGACGCCCGGCGGGACACGCTCTGGGAAGCGCTGTACCTGACGCGGCCGGAGATCCAGGAATTCCTGCTCCATGTCCGGCAGTACGCGACGTTGCCGTGGGTCTACCCGATGGTGTCGTTCGCCGCCTACACCGGCGCGCGCCGCAGCGAGATGCTGCGAGCGCTGGCCACCGACGTGGACCTGGCCGGCGGCACGGTGACAGTGCGGGAGAAGAAGCGGGTAAGGGGCAAGCGGTCCACGCGGACGGCCCCGATCACGCCGAAGCTGGCCGAGGCGCTGCGGGAGTGGCTCGCCGTGCGTCCGGAATGCCCGTTCCTGTTCTGCCAGTCGGAGCGAGTGACGCGGAGCAAGACGAAGCGGGAAGGCCCCACGGCGGTCACGAAGGATGAGGCCCACGACCACTTCAAGCGGACGGTCGCGGACTCGAAGTGGCGGGTGCTGCGGGGCTACCACGTGTTGCGGCACTCGTTCATCAGCGCCCTGGCGAGCGAGGGCGTGGACCAGCGAGTGATTGACGAGGTGGTGGGTCATCAGTCGGAAGAGCAGCGGAAGCGCTACCGGCACCTGTACCCTGGCGTCATGCGGGAGGCCATCGCCCGAGTGTTCGGGTGACGGGCGACGCTCAGCACATGACTGACGTCGGGAAGCCGCTGAGGTCCGAGCGACCTCGTTCCGCGTCCAGGTCGTGGACGATTGTGGTGCTGACACGGTCGCGAGCCTGCGCCGGCAGTTGACCCTCTGGGGCCATGACTGCCGCGGGTCGCGTAACGGCCGAGAGGCGCTGGTCAGCGCGGGAGCGTACCGGTCCGACGTGGCGGTGCTCGACCTCTGCCTGGCGGGCCTGCGCGGCTACGAGTTGGGGCGGCGGCTCGGGGACCTGTCCGGACCCGAGGCGGATGCCTGCGGCGGCAGCAAGCCGGCGTCGTCGGGGCTTCGGGGCATCGCTATACTCCCTCCGTCGTCTGGTCACGAACCCTGGGGGCCGTCGATTCCACGCCGCCGCGATTTTTCCATCAACGACCGCTGCTCTTTCTCAGCCCTGCCCGGACGACCCCGGCCCGTTCCCCAGTGGAATATGCAACAAGAACACGCATGAAGAAGGGGGTCAGGGTAGCCCCGAAAAGCCGAGGATGACCACCTCGGCCCGATTTTCCTCAAAAAAGAGCGTTCATTGAGTTTAGTGCTACTGCGCCGGCAGCGAACCTGGCAGCAGCCCGCAATGCTCGGCCGGCGTTCGCAGCTTGGGAAGGATATCGCCGCCGTCACCCCCCTTCCAGTTGCACTTTTTGCACTTTTTGCGGCCCTCAGTCGCCTCGCAGCCGTCGGTAGAAGGCGTCCATCGACTTGCCGGTCGCCTCGCGCCACAGCCGCTCCTTCTCCGCCGTCGAGACCGCCATCCCCTGGATGCGGAAGGCGAGCCGCCGCTCCCACTCCACCCGCTCCGCACGGGACGTCCCCACGGTTGTCGCCTCCCTCAGGCGGGCGTCCAGCAAGTCCTCCCAGCCGGTCCGCGAGTGCCCCGCCCGGTGCTGCAAGTAGTCCCGGAAGGCGTTGACCAGCAGCCGGATGTCCAGGCTGCGCTTCAGGCCGACGCACCGGGCGATGACCGCCTCGGCGATCACGGCGCAGTCGGCCGGCGGGATGGACTCTTCCCCCAGCGTGTAGCCCTTGCCCGCCAGGCGGCGCACGAAGGCGGCTAGTTCCTCGTGGGTGGCGGTCAGTTGCAGGGAGGAGATGCGGGTCTTGACCGCCCGCAGCTCGGGGATATCGTCCAGCCTCGTGTTGCACAAGAGGATCAGGCCGCCCGTGAAGCCGACGGACAGGTCGCCGCCGTGGGACCGCCAGGTGACCCGCCGCTCGGCGTGCCTCTGCTCGCCCTGCGACCACAGGGCCGAGCGCAACACGCCCAGGGCGCTCCTGTCCTTCAAGAGGGCCTCGCAGTCCTCCAGCACATGGACCGAGTGCGGGAACTCTACCAGGTTGTCGAAGGGTCCCCGGGCGGTGAGGTGGCTGTTGAACAGGGTGAAGTCGGCCCGGAGGCGTTCCAGTTCCCCCAGGACGGTGCAGGATTTGCCGATGCCGCCGTCGCCCCAGAGGTGGAACCCGGTGGCGTAGCCCTCGACCACCCCACGGGTCCGGTCACGCACCAGCTGTAGCTTCCTCTCCAGCGAGGCGAGACAGACCTCGTCGCCCGGCGAGCGGCTCATCGTCAACTCCTCACGTCTGGGCACAGTGCCGTTGGTGGCTCGGTCGATCATGGGTCGTACCCTCGGTGGCATCCGGAAGTCATGGGCAGAAGCGCCTCGAACCCGCTGCGCCAGCCTGTTCACTCGCTTGGCGCCTGTCGGGCCTCGGCTTGTGCTTGTGCGGCGCCGGCGAGGTACGCGGCCGTCAGCGCCTCCTTGAGCGCCCAGACGGCGCACTCGTGGAAGTCGAGGCGGTCGCTGTTGCGGGCGTCCAGGGTCGGCACGTTCAGATGCTTTCGGGCGATGGCGGCGAGGACCTCTTCCATCGTGGGCCTCCTGTTTCTCGGGGAACGGCAGGCGACGAACGACCGACGTTCCTCTCCCGGTTCGGTTTGTCAGGCGACTCTTGCGTGGCACTCGTTGCAAGGCAGGGCTGTTCGATTCTACGAGGCGACATGTGCCTTTGAAGACTCGGCGCAGCATCGATCGGGCGGGAGGTCGGTAGCAACTTAAAAGTGGCGATTCGGCTGCCGGGGTGCGGGGCCTCGTTCCCCATTGGTAGAACCCAACACCTGCAAGCCGTGGGGGGCTCCCGAGGCCGAAAAGAGGGCCGAATGGCCACCGTAGAATCGAACACCCCGCGAGGTCGAAGGCAACCCGTGAGCGACCCGTTGGTCGCCGGGCCGCCTTGAACTTCAAGGGTGTTCGACGATGCAGTTCTACGGCAAGGCGAGAGAGGCGGCGGCGGAAATCCTTCAGGCGTTCAAGAACCCCGGCAGCTTGCCCCAGCCGCTGGCGAACCTCTTCATTCGGCGCCGCGACGACGTGCCCTGCCGCTCCTGGTCCTGGCGCAACCAGCTGCTCGTCGCCCTGCACGGCTACACCGACGCCCGCGGCTACCGCCAGTGGCAACAGGTCGGCCGCCACGTCAAGCAGGGCGAGCGTGCGTTCCACATCCTGGCGCCGCTCACCAAGAAGTGGCGGGACGAGAAGACGTGCGAGGAGAAGGTCGTGGTCACCGGCTTCCGCAGCGTTCCGGTCTTCGGCCTCGAACAGACCGAGGGCCGGTCGCTTCCGGTCGCCGACCCCGAAGCCGACGGGTGGTTGGAGACGCTCCCGCTCATTGAGGTGGCGAGGCGCTGGAAGCTCAAGGTCCAGGCCGTCGATGGCGACAGCGTGCCCTTCCTGGGCTCCTTCCGCAGAGGCAAAGGCATACTTCTGGGCGTGAGGAACCTGGCGACCTGGACGCACGAGTTGCTTCACGCGGCGGACCACCGGCTGGGCAACCTGCAAGAGAGCGGCCAGCACTGGCGCTCGGAGACCGTGGCGGAACTGGGCGGCGCCGTCCTGCTCTGCCTTTTGGGCCGCCCCGAAGACGCCGACCTCGGCGGTTGCATGAGGTACGTGCAGAAATACGCCGGCGCGGCGGGCATCGAGGCGACGGAGGCGGGCTG